>Ga0302324_100000576_pt1 | contig 94849 bp, 91 predicted proteins | sample Palsa_T0_1_FD_201949 | JGI IMG/M metagenome (GOLD analysis project Ga0302324, IMG submission 201949) | Peat permafrost microbial communities from Stordalen Mire near Abisko, Sweden - Palsa_T0_1 | ecosystem: Environmental > Terrestrial > Soil > Palsa > Peat permafrost | place: Sweden: Abisko... | reverse complement strand
CTTGGAATAATATTTTTGCTGCTTTGTCCGTTACGCAGCAATTCGAGCATTGGAAAGCCGTTGTTCCATTGCCAGAGAAAATTCGGCAATGCGACAAGGAGTGCGATGGCGGCTCCGGCCGCGGCCCAGCGGCTCAAGAGTATCCGTCGCTCGTTCGTAATGAGTACGCCGATCACGAGCGCTACCAGGAAGAAGAGTACGGAGTACTTGCTCTCAATGCTCAAGCCCGCCAGGAATCCGATCAGCAACCAGAACCTGGGGTCGGCGCCGCGCGTGATGCGCACGAGTAGGAGCGCGATGAGCGGCCAAAAGAGTAGTCCCGTTTCGTCGGTTCCAACCTTCATCCCGAAACTGCAGAGAACCGGCGTGAAGAAAAACACGAGTGCCGCGATCAGCTGCGCAAAGAGGCCGCCCCCGAACTCGACAACGAGCAGGCAGGTCACATAGACGCCTCCCGCAGCGAAAAGTGCGGGCACCAATCGAAGCAAAAGCAGTGAGTGGCCGAAACTCTGGCTCACCGCGGCGAGCAGCGGAACAATCGGCGGCTGATCGACATAACCCCACTGCGGATGGATTCCGCAGATGATGAAATACAGCTCGTCGCGGAAAAACCCGTAATGCGGATTAGCGACGACATGAATCAGCGCGGTTGCAGAGGCCAGCAAGAGTGCCGACATACGCAAGCTCATCGCGCATGCTTATAGCGAAGACGCGAGCGGGGCCTTCGTTGAATCCGACCACTACGCGGCATCGTCTGCGACGAGTTCGCCGAAGCGATCCGCGCCAAGCACAGGGGTGCCCCATGGCCGGCGGACGACTGCCGCCGGATAATTTAACAGGCACCGTAATTTCTTACCGTGCCTGACGTTTTTCATGGTGGGCCATCCTGGGTTCGAACCAGGGACCTCATGCTTATCAAGCATGCGCTCTAACCAGCTGAGCTAATGGCCCTCGCGTCGCTCGGGGGCGACAGCGTTTTAGTCTAGAGGCAGACGGGGGCCTTGTCAACTCAGCCGCTTTGGCTTCTAGATCAGCTCGATCCATTTCTTGAGAAGCTCATCGTCGTTCTTCATCTGTTGCATCGCCATGTCGCGCAGAGCGTTTGTCTCGCGCTCGTTCTCGGCCCGCACGCGGGCGATGAAATCGAAGGCCTGGCCTTGTCGCTGGAGGGCGAGGTCCTCGGGGGTGGGCTCGTGGGCGAGCAGCGAGGCGATCTCGCTTTCGATCTCGGCCTCCGGCGCGACCGCGTCCGCCGAAGCGGACGGGGTCGGTTCGGCGGCTGCCGCGCGTGAGGAGGCTGCCGGACGCGCTGGAGCGGTCGGGCGGAGCGGCGCGGTGATCATCAAGCGATGGACTTGATGAATTCTTTGGTGATCTCGGTGTCGGCCTTGCGCTGCTCCATCGAGACGTCGCGCAGCTCGTTGCTTTCGCGGAGCATTTCGGACTTTTCGGCCGTCATGTCATCAAAAGAGTTTGCTTGCTGCTGTTGCTGGAGCTGGAAGTTCATCTGGCCGATCTGCTGGGCCGCCGTCGCTGCCAGATAGCCGTTTTCAGAGGCGGTGAGGGCCGCGTTGCTTGCATTGCCTACCGCGCTGGAGCCGCCGCCGCTGCCCGTGATGGCGCCGATAATGCCGCCCGCAACGGCGCCGTACGGGTTTCCGCCGCTAATAGAGAAGCCTTGAGCGGCGCCCCCCACGAGATTAGATAAGAAACTCACGAGCTGACCCTTTCTTTCCGAAGGAAGCGTGCCGGGACCCGGCAGGCTGTCGTGCCCCTCTCCTGCGACGAGCGGTTCCCGTGACAAGGGCGCAGGTGGAAAGCAGCCCAGGACGACCGGGGCCGGGTTTGCAATTGAGGGCGGGTTCCGTTACAATGAGCCAGTTTGCATGGGGTCTCTCCTCGCGGGGTGGCCTCGTTCTATGGTATGGGTTCTTCGTTGGTCATCGATGTCGGTTCGTTACTGAGCGCAGGGCGGCCGATCTCACTCGACGAGGTCGTCGAGATTCCACCGTTTGGTTCGCTCACGTTTCCGGCCCCGGCGAAGATCTCGCTGGACCTCCGGCGCGTGGATCGCGGGGTCCAAATCGGGGGGGCGATTGACGTGAACGCTGCCGGCGCGTGCGACCGGTGTCTGGACGATATCGTCGTCCCGATACATGTCGACGTGGACGAGCAGTTCGATCCGCCGAGCGGTACCAGCGATCCGTTCGGGGATAACAATGTACTCAGCGGCACGAATCTCGACTTGGGTGACCTGACGCGTCAATTGGTGACGGCGGCCATCCCCTTCGCGATCGTGTGCAGCGAAGAATGTCGCGGTTTGTGCGCGACGTGCGGTAAAAGTAAAAATGTGGGCGGCGGTTGCGACTGCCCCGAGACGGAAGGCGATAATGGCGAATCCTAAATGGAAAACCCCGCGATCCAAGACCCGTAGCCGGCGAGCGGCAAACTGGAAGCTCAACCCGGTCACGACCGTGGAATGCAACCAGTGCCACCAGCCCAAGCTGCCGCATTTCGTCTGCCCGACCTGTGGCACGTACGACGGCCGGACGCTGGTGACGCCCAAAGACGAACACGCCGGCCACGCCCACGGATAATGGTTAGCGATCGCTACTAACGGATACGGCGTCCGCATTGCGGGCGTCGGGCACTACGTTCCCGATCGGATCCTCACGAACGCCGATCTCGAACGGACACTCGATACCAACGACGAGTGGATCACGACGCGCACCGGGATCGAACGGCGGCGTATTTCGACGCCGGAACAAGCCGTGAGCGATCTTGCGATCATCGCGGCCCGCAACGCGCTCGAGCGGGCCAAACTGACGCCGAACGACATTGACGCGTACATCGTCGCTACCGTGATGCCGGACTATCCGTTCCCCGCGACTGCGGCGCTCGTTGCGACCGCCCTGGGTGCGGTGGAAAAAGCCGCCTTCGACATGGAAATCGCGTGCAGCGGTTTCGTCTATGGCTTGGGCGTTGCATCGAGTTTGGTGCGCGCCGGAGTACACAAGCGCGTCATGATCATCGGGGCTGAAACGCTCTCGAAGATTACGGATTACAGCGATCGGTCGACCGCGATTTTGTTCGGTGACGGCGCCGGCGCGGCGATTATCGAGCGCTGCGAAAAAGATTGCTTCCTGGGTTCCGAGTTCGGTACCGACGGTAGCAGGCCCGAAGTGCTGTATCTGCCGGTCGGTGGTTCGCGCCGCCAAATAGATGCTGCCGCACTCGACGAACGCCAAAACTATTTAAAAATGCGCGGCAGTGAAACGTTCAAATTCGCCGTAACAAAAATGGTCGAGTCCTCACAGAGCGTGCTCCGGCAAGCGGGCGTTGGCGTTGAGGATGTACGGCTGCTTATTCCGCATCAGGCGAACAAGCGGATTATCGATGCTGCTGCCAAGCAATTGGGTATCGCAGGCGATCGCGTCTATATCAACATTCAGGACTACGGCAACACGTCGGCTGCATCTATTCCGATTGCACTTTCCGAAGCATATGAGAAGAAGATGCTTGCGCATGACGACCTCATCGTCTTCGTCGCCTTCGGCGGTGGCCTGTCGTGGGGTGCCATTGCCTGGCGTTGGGACGAGAAGCACTAATGCGCGTCGGTGTCGTGTTTCCGGGTCAAGGTTCGCAGACCGTCGGCATGGGCGTCGAAGTCGCCCACGCATATCCGGCGTCGATGGAATGCTTTCGCGCCGCAAAAAATGTCATCGGCTACGATCTGCTCGCTATCTGCGAGAACGGCCCGGAATCGACGCTGCGCGAGACGCGCTATGCGCAGCCGGCAATCTTCGTCACCGACGTCGCGCTCTACGCCGCCGTGCAGGATGTGCTTGCCCCCGTTGTCTCGGCCGGTCATTCGTTCGGCGAATTCTGCAGCCTCATGATTGCCGAAGCCATGTCGTATGAAGCCGCGCTTGCACTGGTCAACGAGCGTGGCCTTGCGATGCACCGTGCCGCACAGCATACGAATGGCGCGATGGCAGCCGTACTGGGACTCGCTCCCGAAGCGTTGCGTACGGCAGTCGGACAGGCGATAGCGGAAGGCGCGGGTCGCGTACAGTTGGCGAATTTTAACGCGCCGGGCCAAATTGTTATCAGCGGCGACGCAGATGCCGTGCGCATTGCGGGCGAATTTGCAACGGAGGCCGGGGCGAAGCGCGTCGTGGCGCTCAATGTTGCCGGCGCCTGGCATTCGGCGCTGATGGATTCCGCGCGTGCAGAATTCGCGCCGAAAGTGCGTGACGCTGCAATCACGCTGCCGCATTTCACCGTCATCTCGAACGTCGATGCGAAACCGTATACGAGTGTTGCGCAAATTAAAGAGAACCTCGTGCGTTCGGTGACCGATGAAGTATTATGGCACGATACGGCCGTCGCGATGGTAGGACTTGGCCTGGATCTGATCGTGGAATTCGGTGCCAGCCCGGTTCTTGCGCCGATGATGAAACGGATCGACGGAGCACCGCATGCGATGTCGGTCGCCGACATTGCGGGCGTTGAGAAATTGCGAACGATGTTGTCGAAGGCGGCCGTCTAGTGCTCGTCGGAAAAGTTGCCGTCGTTACGGGCGCAAGCCGCGGAATCGGTCGTGCAATTGCCGTGGATTTTGCAAAAGCGGGCGCCGACGTCGCGCTATTTGGTCGCGATACGGCGGCCTTGGAAGCGACCGTCGTCGCCTGTCGTGCGGCGCGCAAAGACGTTCGGGCCAACCGCTACGCGGTCGACGCCGTCAGCGAGTCGGCCACAAGCGAAGCGATCGGCGCGGTTTTGGCGGATTTCGGCCGGATCGATATTGCCGTGGCCAACGCCGGGCAGTCGATCGACGGCTTAATCTTGCGCTTTAAAACGGCCGATTTGGACCGTTTGCTCGACGTGAATCTGAAATCGGCGTTCTATCTGTCGGCGGCCGTCTCGAAGCCGATGGTGAAGGCGCGGGGCGGCGCGATCGTCTTTGTGTCGAGTATCGTCGGCGTGGCGGGGAACGCCGGCCAGTCCGCCTACAGTGCCACCAAGGCGGGCTTGCTTGGATTGACTAAATCCCTCGCGAAGGAGTTGGGGTCGAGGAACGTAAGAGTCAACGCCGTTGCCCCGGGTCTGATCGAGACTGATATGACCGCCGCGATGCCTGAGGCTGCCCGTGCTCATTACCTCCAAACGATTGCGCTCGGACGCGCCGGAACGCCGGGCGACGTCGCAGGGGTCGTCACATTTCTCGCCTCCGATGCCGCCCGTTACGTCACCGGTCAAACGATCGTGGTCGACGGCGGTTTTTTGATGTGATTCTTCTAGGAGAAAATCGATAACCATGGCCGCTGATACCTTCGAAAAAGTTAAAAAGATCATCGTCGAGCAGCTCGGCGTTGAAGAATCCGAAGTCACGATGGAGGCATCGATCACCGATGACCTCGGCGCGGACTCGCTCGACCAAGTCGAGCTGGTCATGGCGTTCGAGACGGAATTCAACATCGACATTCCCGACGAAGAAGCCGAGAAAATTAAGACCGTCGGTGACGCCGTCAACAAGATTGACTCCACGACGGAGAAGTCTGCATAGCGGATGCTCGAAGCTCTTAGCGAGCGCTTAGGCGCGATCTTCAGCCGCATGTCCGGCCGTCTCTCCGAGACGGACGTGGCTGCGGTATTGCGTGAAGTTCGCGTGGCGCTACTGGAAGCCGACGTGTCGCTCGGGGTCGCCAAAGACTTCGTCAATGCGATCAAGGAAAAAGCGACCGGCGCCGATGTCGTCGAGTCGCTCACGCCCGCGCAAACCGTCATCAAGCTCGTCCACGATGAACTCGTCGAACTGATGGGCGGAGCGGAGGCGCGTCTTACCTACAGCGATGCGCCACCGACGGTCTACATGATGGTCGGCTTGCAAGGTTCGGGTAAGACGACGCACGCCGGTAAGATCGCACTGCGCCTCAAAGAGCAAGGCCGGCGGACGCTGCTCGTTGCGGCCGACGTCTATCGGCCCGCTGCAATCGCACAGTTGCAAACGCTCGGCAAGCAAATCGACTTGCCTGTTTTTGAACAGGGTGCGGGCGATCCGGTATCGATCGCGCGCAACGGCGTTGCCGAGGCCAAGCGGCTGGGCATTGCGACCGTGATCATCGATACGGCAGGGCGCCTGCAAATCGACGACACGCTCATGGCGGAACTCGAGAAGATCAAAGCCGCCGTCAACCCCAAAGAGATCCTGTTCGTCGCCGATGCGATGACCGGGCAAGAAGCCACCAATGTCGCGCGCGTTTTTAACGAGCGGCTCGGTATCACGGGCGTTATCCTGACGAAGATGGACGGCGATGCGCGCGGCGGTGCGGCGCTTTCGATCTTCAAGATGACCGGTGCACCGATCAAATTCGTCGGCGTCGGCGAAAAGCTCAGCGCGCTTGAACCGTTCTATCCCGATCGGCTGGCATCGCGGATTCTCGGCATGGGCGATGTCCTCACGCTCATCGAGAAAACGCAATCGGTCTACACCGAACAGCAAGCCAAAGATCTTGCGCAGAAGATGCGTAAATCAGATTTTACGCTCGACGACTTCTTGGATCAGTTACGTCAAGTGCGCAAGATGGGCTCGATGAATGAGATCATGAAGATGGTTCCCGGCCTGTCGCGCGCGCTGCCGAAGGCCGAGATCGACGAACGCGACGTCAAGAAAGTCGAAGCGATTATTTGCTCGATGACGATGCGTGAGCGCTCGCGGCCGGACATCCTCAACGGATCGCGCCGCAAACGCATTGCAAGCGGCAGCGGCACCCAAGTCTCCGACGTCAACCGCCTCGTCAAGCAATTCGAAGGCGCCCGTCAGATGATGAAGCAGCTCGGCGGGCGGGGCGGCATGCGCTTGCCCAAGATGCCCGGGCTGCCGAGATGATATACTTTACCCCCTCCCCCGCCGCGGCGTGCGGCATTTCGTAGGAAGAGACCATGGTTCGTATCAGACTGCGCCGGATGGGCGCAAAGAAGCAACCCACGTATCGTTTCGTCGTCAGCGACGCGCGCTCACCGCGCGACGGCCGCTTCATCGAAATTCTCGGACACTACAATCCTCGCACCGAGCCCAAGACCGTCGTCGTCAATCAAGAGAAGGCGAAGGAATGGATCGCAAAGGGCGCACAGCCGTCGGATCCCGTCCGCCGTCTATTCGCAGAGCTCGGCATCGTGGAACGCGGTTTCGTACCGGAAACCAAGCGTAAACCGAAGTCGGAGAAAGCCGAAAGTTAGTGTCGGCATTCGACGACGAATTCGGACTTTTTAGCGACGAAGCACCCGAGGAAGACGAGCGCAAATCGACGCTGGGTGCGCGCAAAATTGCGACCGGCGAAACGATCATCGACGAGATCGAGCCCGAAGACGAGCGTCCCGCTCGCCGGCGCGGCCCATATTCGCGTGAAGACGGCCCGCCGCACCGGCGCGAACGCGTTAATCGGCCACCCGCCGACCCGGCAGCGTCGCTCGTGCGCGCCACCGGCTTGCTCGAATTCCTCGCAAAGAAACTCGTTGCCGAACCGGATTCCGTCGTTGTCGCGCAATTCGAAGGCGATCGCGGCCCCGTGATCGAGCTCGAAGTCGATCCCGAAGATCTCGGTAAAGTCATTGGCCGTGGCGGCCGCGTCGCGCAGGCATTGCGCACGCTCGTGCGCGCCAGCGCCGAAGGTCGCGTGATCGTCGACATCGTCGACGTCGACGACGAAGAAGAGGACGACGAAGACGAAACCGAGACCGAAGCGGTAGCCGTATCGGTAACGGAAACCCCAGCCGAAGCCGAGCCCAAGCCAAAGGCAAAGCGCAAAGCCAAAACCAAGGTCGGCGAGGGTGACGACGTCGAGTGACCTGAACGCCGGGCGGATTGTCGGCGCTTTCGGGCTACGCGGTGAACTCAAACTCGATGCGAGCCGGATCGGCGCGGACGCACTCACCGTCGGCATGACGGTGCGCGCGCGGTTGGCAGACGGGTCCATGCGTGAACTGCGCGTCCGCAGCGTGCGCGTGCACAAAGGCCGCCCGCTCGTTGCGTTCGACGGCATTGACGATGCGACGCAAGGCGAAGTTCTCACGGGTGCCTCACTTGCGCTCGATCGCTCCGATGTTGCACTACACGATGGCGAGTATCTCGATGCAGATCTTGTCGGCTGCGAACTCTTCGACGCACACCTGGGTGCAGTCGGTGCCGTTGTTGCAGTGGAACATTATCCCGCGCAAGACATGTTAGTTATCGGCGCGGGTCGTTCGCTCGTTCCGCTCGTCGGCGCATTTGTGAAACGGATCGATGTCGGCGCAAAGCGCATCGAGGTCGAACTCCCAGCCGGTTTGCTCGACGATCGTTTAGCGGAGCGCGGCTAGCTCAGCTACGCCTTTTCGGCGGGTGCAGATATGCGCCGACGGCCGACGATACCGCGCGCTCAACGGCGGTGTGCCAATCGCCGCCGGCATCGGCTTGAAAGGTGCGATGGTACGCGACTTGGCCGGCTCTGGCGCCGCAGTCGAGGACAAATATCTCGAACGACGCGGTCGTTTGCGTTTGACCGAACACAACTTCGCTGTGGCTCGTGAGATTACCCGAGACAATTGCCGACACGTCCTTGCACGCTTCGGTGTTGCCGCGTAGCGCCGTTTCCGAAAATTCAATTGGTAACGCAACGGCGCGCGCTTTGGTGGCGGTCACGCCGCGCTCGATGAGTTGTGTTGCATACTCGTCACGTTCGGCGTCGGCTCCGTTCACACGCGCGACGGCATATCCGGCAGATGCTCCGGACGATGCGACTTGCGCTGCAGGCGCTTCCGCGACGACCGTAGCCCGTGCAGTGGCGGTTGCAACCGGAGCGGGCGGCGGCGTGCGCGTCGGCGCCACGGTCGGCAACGGCGCCGGCGACGGGGTCGGAATCGTTGGCGCAGCAACGGGAGGGACGCTCGGCGCGCCGGTGTTCGCTACGACGGCGGGTTGCGGCGTTGGTTGTGCGCCGGCGGTCGCTGCGAGCGTTGCCGATTTCTTGCGACTGAAAAGTTTGCCGATGTTCGCTTCGGACGCGGCGCTTGGCGATGGCACCGGCGTTGCGGCAGTTGCCGGCGGAGGCGGCGCTTCGTACGCACCGATGTTGCGCGCTTGATGGCGCAAGATCGCCTCGTGCAGAACATCGCCTTGGCCGGCTGCGTCGTTGTATGTCTTAATTTGTGCCGTGCTGCTGAAGACGACGATTCCCGACTGGGTGCTCACGAGTTGCTCGACGACGGAAACATCATCACCCAGCGGCGTAATATATCCGGAGATGTAGTAATCCGCTTTTTGTGCGCGAGCGACTTCGAGAAAATTCTTCCGCTCGGTTCCGGGAGGCGCCGGTTTTACAATGACACCGCCGGCCGCGGCGATCGATTGCGCCAGGGTTACGGCGAGCCGCGAACCGGCCTCCTTGTCGAGGTCCGAAGCGCTCGCCAAGGTCAACGGATAAACGATCAAGACCGGGGGCGCAAGCAGCGTGGTTGCCGGTGCAGCGCCGAGCAGCGGCGTTAAAAACGCAGCGGCGAACAGAAAAGCGAGAAAACGGCGCACCTAGACGGCTTCAACACGCGGCGTGCTCTTCCTTACACGGCGCTCCCACGCGGCGCTTACGTGCGCACCGAAGAGAAAGATGATGGCGGTCAGGTAGATCCACAACAGAAGCGCAAAGGCAGCCGATACGGCGCCGTAAATTTTCAGAAAGTTCGTGTGCGTCGTATAAATCGCGAACGCCACTTGGGCGAGCGACCATCCGATCGCGGTCACGAGCGCACCCGGGACGCCGAACAGCGGGCTTGGAGCGGGCCGATTCGGCAAGTAGGTGTAGAGCAGCGCGCTAACGATGAAGACGACGGCGAGCGAGACGCCGTACGTTCCGACCTCGGGCACGTAGCGCAACCAGGCTAAATCGAGCGACCGGATGATCACCGAGATCGCGACCGGCAACGCACCGGCAATCGCTAGGACCACGCCCGCGAGCGGCACCAGAATGATGGCCAGCGCAATGTCGTGGATGAAATGCCGATGCCGCGGCACTCCCAGCGACAAGTCGAGCGCGTATGCAAGCGCCTGAAAGATATTCTTGCCGCTCCACACGAGGCCGATAAGGCCGATCGCGCCGGACAATCCCCGGTAACGCACGACCGAATCGAGGTTCGCCGCAACGAGCCCCTGCAGAGCGGGGACGTATGTCTGAATGAGCGAAAGCGCTCGGACGTTTCCCTCGCTCGTGCCATAGACGAAACCGAGTAGCGCGACGATGAATAACGTGAGCGGAATCGACGCGAAAAGCGTATTGAACGCGATCGCTTGCGCCAGAAACGCGGCTCCGTCAGCCGAGAATTGCAGCGCTGCGGTACGCAGGACACGGAAATAGGACAATGATTGCCTCCGCGATCGTTACGATAGTCCTCAACGGCGCCATCGTTCCCAGTTTTGCGCCTGCCCGCATCTCTTTCGGGCACGTTGTCGGTCCCCTCGCGCCGATCGCAAGCCGGATTGCCTCGCGGCTCGCCTATGTGCCCGCCGACGGCATGCTCATCATCGAGCATGCCGCGCGCCGCATCGTTGTGCCCGTGGCGTTTGTTGACGATGACGTTCCCTACGTGGCGCTTGGCCCGGTCGTTCGCGCACTCGGCGGCAGCGTGAGCTTCGATACGCGCACGAAAACGATGACGATCTCACTTGCCGACGACCGGCTCATCCAAACACCGCAACCCTTTGATCCAAGCGCCCCGCAGGTCGCGCCGACGATGGTTTTTACACCGGAGCCGCCGCATCCAACGCCGCGCGCGACCGACACGGGATCCCCGCAACCGCGACGGACTGCAATACCGGCAGTCCCTTCCCAGCCGCAGCTTTAGAGGCCGGCGTCGCTGAGCATCATGAACCAATTCTGAACGGCGGGTGACTCGAACCAATTTGCAATGCGCGCTTCGATGAGCGGAATGCCGCGCAGGACGCCCACCTTCGCTGCAACGTCGGCGCGCTTGGGCTCGGATGCGTTCATGGTGGCGTGGAGGTCGTCGAGCGCCGCGTGACCTTCGGGATGCGTGCCGAGGTCGGCCCGGAGTTGATCGTACGGCGGATGCGGCGGGTCGTGTCGATTGCTCACCCGGCTAAGTGCGCGGCGGCGACCGGGCGGACCTCGCGGCCAAAGGAGCACTCGCGCGGCGCGCGCCGAATTGCTGAGCATGGCCGATATTCTCAACGACCCAACCGTGCCGCCCGTCAATCCCTACGACGACGGGCCGCCGCCTGCGCTCCTCGCGTTTATGGTGACGCAGTGGGCGCCCAAAGCGGGCATGCCCGAGCCGCTTGCCGAGCTGGGACACTTTCGTGCGCGTCGTGAGAAGTTATCGGCGTTATTTCCGGGCGAAGTCCTCGTCATTGCGACCGGCCACGAAAAAGTGCGCGCGAACGATACGACGTATCGCTTTCGTCCCGGGACCGATTTTTATTATTTGACGGGCAATCAAGAAGCGGATTGCGTGCTCGTGATGCAGCCGCGCAGCAGCGGCGGACACGACGACATGCTCTACGTCGAGCCGAATCCCGGCAAGAGCGATGCGACGTTCTTCACCGATCGCGCGAAGGGCGAACTGTGGGTCGGGGCGCGCCTGGGAGTTCCCGAAAGTGCCGTGCGCTACGGTCTATCGGCGTGTGGCCTGCCGCAGTTGCTTGACGATCTGCGCGTACTCAACCGCGAAGATGCCCCGCGCCAATTTCGCTTACTGCGCGGGATCGATGCGCGCCTCGATGCGCTACTGCCGGCGCAAGCCCCGCGCGACACGGCGTTCGCAGAGGCACTCTCGGAGCTGCGGCTCATCAAAGACGCCTATGAAGTCGGCGAACTTGAAAAGGCGATCGCTGCCACCCAAGCCGGCTTCGAAGATGTCATTCGCGCACTGCCGACCGTGACAACCGAGCGGCATGTCGAAGGCGTTTTTAATTTGCGTGCCCGTGTCGACGGCAACGACACCGGCTACGGAACAATTGCAGCGTCGGGTCGCCATGCCTGTACGCTGCACTGGACGGCGAACAACGGCGACCTGCATCGCGACGACCTCTTACTTTTGGACGCGGGCGTTGAGGCGCACACGCTCTACACCGCGGACATCACGCGGACGATTCCGCTCGGCGGCACGTTTTCGCGCGAGCAGCGCGAAATCTACGCGCTCGTGTTCGCTGCGCAAGAGGCCGGCTTTGCGGCGTGCGTGCCCGGCAACGATTTCATGGCCCCCAATATTGCCGCGATGAACGTCCTCGCGCACGGTCTCGAAAAGCTCGGCATCTTACCGATGACGGCCGAAGAAGCGCTGCGCGAGCAGAATCAATTTTACAAGCGCTACTCGTTGCACAATGTCAGCCACATGTTGGGCCTCGACGTCCATGACTGTGCTGCGGCGCGGCGCGAGACGTATAAGTTCGGACGGCTTCAGCCGGGCATGGTGCTAACAGTCGAACCCGGCCTCTATTTTCAGCCCGACGATCTGACCGTACCGAAAAAGTATCGCGGCATCGGCGTACGCATCGAAGATGACGTTCTTATTACGGCCGACGGTCACCGCAATCTCAGTGGAGGTTTGCCGCGTGAACCGGGCGCGGTCGAGAAGTGGATGAGCGGACTGCAGGGTAAACGCTGAGCGTGCATGCAATCGAAGTTGCCGAACTTGGAGACGCCTCGGTCTTGCGCTGGGTGGAGAAGCCGGAGCCGGTCCCGGGACCCGGCGAAGTCGCAATCCGCGTTGCGCTCACCGGCGTAAATTTTGCCGATATACAGGCTCGGCGCGGTGCATATCACGGCGGCCAGAAGCCGCCGTTCACGCCGGGGCTGGATTGCATGGGCACGATTAGCGCAATCGGGAGCGGCGTGCAAGGCTTACGCGTCGGTCAGCGCGTGGCGGCATTTCCCGACGGCGGTTCGTACGCCGAGGTCGTCGTTGCGCGTGCAATTCTCACGTATGCGCTTGACGATGCCGTGTCGGACGAAGCGGGCGCGTCGCTGCTGCTCTTGGTGACGGCGTATAATACGATCACACTGGCCGGACGGATGCAGAAAGGCGACGGCATTCTCATCCACGCCGGCGGTGGCGGCGTCGGCTCAACGGCAGTGCAAATCGCGCGCGTCCTCGGGGCCGGCAAGATCTTCGCGACGGCCGGCGGCGCGGAGAAGGTTGCAATTGCCCGCAAGGCCGGCGCTGATGTTGCAATCGATCACAGCGCCGAGGACTTCGCCGCGCGCATCAAGGCGGAAACAGACGGACGCGGGGTCGACATCGTGCTCGATTCGGTTGCCGGCGACATGTTCAAAAATAGTCTTCCGCTTCTTGCAGCGTACGGCCGGTATGTGATCTACGGTATGGCGTCCGGCACACCCGGGAGCGTCCAAACCGATATGCTGCATTCGTCGAATCGCGCGGTGCTCGGCTACAGCAGCGGAAGCTATCGCAAAACGCGGCCGGAGGGATTACGTCCGGCGGCGGAAGCGTCGCTGAAGTTGGTGGCGCAGGGCAAGGTCACGCCGGTTATCGGTCAACGCTTCGCGCTGCGCGACGCAACAAAGGCACACGAACTCGTTGAATCGCGCAAGAGCCACGGCAAGATACTTCTCAGTACGACCATATAACGCCCTAACCGGCGGGTTTCGGTGCGATGGGGCGCCCGTACTCGAACGTTGCGAGCGATTCGTCTTGCGGCGTGCGCGGAACCGTACCGTTTTCGAGTTGCTCGAGTAGCGCGTCGAACGCGTCGACGCCGAGTTGCGCAAGATATTGGTTGTAGAGGTCGCGCGGGCTAATATCCGGCGGCATCGCCATCTCACGCGCAATGGCAATCGGCCCGGCGTCAACTTTGTCCGTCACCCAAAACCAGGTAACGCCCGTCAACCGGTCACCTTTCTTCACGGCCCAATAGACGGCATCACGACCGCGATGTCGTGGCAACAGACTCGGATGGAAGCAAAGCGTACCAAGCGCCGGTACCGAGAATTCGCTGGCCGGCACGATGCGCTGCACGTTTGCCAGGACGAAAAGCGACGCGCTTGCGTCACTGACCAGTGCGTGTCCACGCTTTTCACAGACGGCCATCACCCCGTCATATACGGGTCCAGCCCCTTCGACCCGAATGCTCTTGAGCTCAACGTGCGGCAACCACATCCCCCTTCTGGTGAGAGTCGGCGACCGATTCGACCCGAGAAACCAATCTCCGTCACGCATCCCGGCGAAGGGCAGCGGCGTTCACGGTGTGAACGAGTATCGTAATACGCCCGCTAATGGGCGTCTTGAAGCGAGGTCACGTTGATCCTCAATAATGTCGAGGTGATGTTCGGCGGGCAAGCCGGTGACGGCAGCCTGACCACGGGCGATCTGATCGCCGCGGTCTTTAAGCGCATGGGTCTGGACGTTTATACGTACAAAGACTTCCCGTCGCGCATCCGCGGCGGTCACACGAATTATGTCATTCGCGCGGGCGAGCGCCCGAATTACGGAATGGCGGATTTTGTCGACGGACTTGTCGCATTCGATCTTGAGGCCGTGCAGGCCCATATCGACGAGATGCGTCCCGGCGGCTTTGTGATCTTCGACAACACGTCGGAAACGATACCGGACGACGTACGCCGCAGCGACATCACCTGGTACGAGATTCCGATCGGACGTATCGCAAAAAACGACATCGGCCTCGAACTCGTGCGCAACACGATCTCGCTTGGCGTCTTGGGCGCGCTCATCGGCATGGACGCAGAGATCGTGCGGGCTGAAGTGCGACGTGTGTACGGCCGCAAGGGCGAGAAAGTCGTCGATTTCAATATACGCGCGATCGAGGCCGGCGAACATGCGATTGCCGAAGGGTTCGCCGATCGTCCGAGCGGTTACGGTTTGCAAGCGCGTGTCGACGGCGACCGGCTGTTGATGATGGGCAACGATGCGATCGGTTACGGCGCACTCGTCGCCGGCTGCCGTTTCATGGCGGGCTACCCGATTACCCCGGCGACCGATGTCCTCGAATGGATGGCCAAAGAACTTCCGCGTTTCGGCGGCACGGCCGTACAAGCAGAAGACGAACTCGCCGCGATCAACATGGTGATCGGCGCTGCATTCACCGGCGTTCGCGCGATGACCGCGACATCGGGTCCGGGACAATCGCTGATGACCGAAGCCATCGGTCTCGCCGGTGTGCTTGAGATTCCGATCGTGGTGATCGAGTGTGCGCGGGCGGGCCCGTCGACCGGTATGCCGACGAAAACCGAGCAGAGCAATCTCAACCAGCTGATCTTTTCGGGTCACGGCGAGATCCCGCGTGTCGTCATTGCGCCCGGCACGATCACCGAGTCGTTCGAGTTCACCGCGCAAGCGTTCAACCTCGCCGAGATGTACCAGCTGCCGGTCTTTGTGCTCACCGAACAAGCGCTGTGTCAAAGTAAAGCGACGCTCAAACCGTTTGACTTGGACGCCTTTCGCGTCGACCGCGGCAAGCTGATCGATTCGGGTGAACTTGTGTTCGGCGAATACAAGCGCTTCGCGTTCACCGAAGACGGCGTCTCGCCGCGCGTGATCCCAGGCGTTCCCGGCGGCATGCACCTTGCGCCGGGTTCGGAACACAACGACGCCGGGGTTATTACCGAGAACACGCGCAACCGCGCGCGCATGATGGAGAAACGCATGCGCAAACTTGAAACGATGCGCGACGATCTCCCCCCGGCACTTGTTCACGGCGTCGCCGATTCGGAAATCGGGATCATCGGCTACGGTGCCAACACCGGCCCGATTACCGAGGCGGTCGAGCGGCTCGGGCGAGCCGGCTTACCGGTGCGTTTCTTGCAGTTACGCACGTTGTGGCCGTTTCCGGAAGATGATGTACGCGCGTTCTTTCGCGGTGCGCAACACGTATTCGTCGTCGAAAATAACTTCACGGGCCAACTCGAGCGGCTCATTCGGTACGTCGTCGGGCCGCTCGACGCGCTCCACAGCGTACGCAAATACGATGGGCGACCGTTTCGCCCAATCGAAGTGATCGATCCGGTTCGCCGTTTTGCGGCCGCCGGCGAACTGGCGGAGGTGTAACTATGGCGGTCATGTCACCGAAGGATTTTGCGACGGCGACACCCTCGTGGTGGTGTCCGGGCTGCGGCGATTACGGCGTTCTGTCGGCGCTCAAGTCGGCACTGGCCGAACTCGCGCTGCAGCCAAAGGACGTCGCCTTCGTTTCCGGGATCGGCTGTTCGGGCAAGATCTCCGGCTACTTACATAGTTACGCGTTTCACGGCGTGCATGGCCGTTCGCTGCCCGTTGCGACGGCGGTAAAACTGGCGAATCGCGATCTTACCGTTATTGCAGCGGGCGGTGACGGCGACGGATATGCCATCGGCGCGGGACACTTCATTCACACGGTACGCCGCAATCCCGACATCACGTACATCGTGATGGACAATCAAACGTACGGCCTCACCAAAGGGCAGTCATCGCCGACCAGCTCGACGGGCTACGTGACCTCAACAAGCCCGGGCGGCAATCCTGACGCACCGCTCAACGGGCTCGCACTCGCACTCGCGGCGGGTGCGACGTTCCTGGCGCGCGGTTTTTCGGCTCAACCCAAGCAGCTCGTCGAGATGATCAAGAAAGCCATCGCACATCGCGGTTTTTCGATCGTCGAGGTGATGTCGCCGTGCCTTACGTACAACAAAATCAATACGTATGCGTGGTTCAAAGAGAACGTCCAGGACATTGCCTTACGCGAGGACTATTCGCCGGGTGACCGACTTGCCGCGTTCGATGCCCTGACGCGCGATGGAAACATGCCACTGGGTGTCATCTATGAAAATAACCGCGCAACGTTCGAGGAGCAAAGTGGTCTGCCCGCAGCGCCGATCGCCGACCTGGACATTCGCACGCCGCACGCGGATTACGCCGCGATTCAGAACGCGTACCGGTAGCAGCGACTAACGGCGCCGGCCGCGGATCGTGGAATCGCGGGCGAGGCGGCGGCCGAGTTCTTCAAAGTCGTGCGCGCTGTCGGCGAATGTAAGCAGGCTGATGAACGGGAGTGCCGCGCGCATGCCGCGCGCGACCGGTGTGTAGCCGGGGCTTGCAGCGTGGGGGTTTAGCCAAACAATGGCGGCGGTGCGGCGTTCGATATCGCGCAGCGCCGATTCGAGCAGCGGTACGTCCCCGACGTCGAGGCCGTCGCTGAAGATGATCACGACGGTTTCACGCGTGAGCAGTCGCCGGCCGTTCTCGCGGGCGAATGTCGCTAGGCTGGCGCCGATCTTCGTACCGCCGCCCCAGGCCGCACCGAGGTTCGTGAGCCGGCCGCCGCTACGCGAGAGTGCGCGTAACGCATGCGTGACGTCGCGCAGTTCCGTGCTGAAGAAGAACACGTTGGTGCGTGCGGAGCGGCGCGCAAGCGCCCGCGAGAATTGTACGATCGCAGCGGTATGCTCCGTCATCGAACGGCTGCCGTCGACCAGCACGACGAAGCGCGGGTTGCGGGGCGGGTGCCCGAGAAAGCGCAGGTCGATCGGATCGCCGCCCGTTTGCAAACTTGCACGAATCGTGCGGCGCAGATCGAAGCGGCCGTCGCGCTCAAGCGCTTTCCAGCGGCGTGAGCGTCCGCGCTGGACGCTATCGATGAGGCGGTTTGCTGCCCGCAGCATCCCGGCGAATCCGTCGGCGGAAAGTTCCGGCGGCGGCGCGGCCGCGGTTATCGGGCTGTAGCGCGCACGCAGCGCTTGCCATGCCGTTGCATCGTCGCCGTCGCTCTCAATCGGCCGGCGTTGGGCGGTGACACCGCCTCCGCCATCGGTATCATCGTCTTCGCGTTGCGTGCGCTCCTCGGCGTGTCGTTCAGAAGGCGGCTCTTGGTTTTTCTCGTGGCCCGGCCGCGTGTGACGCGGCCGGTAGGCGGGTTGGCTGATGCCGCGCTGGTGTGTGAGGAAGAACGCGTCGAAGGCGCGATCGAACACAGCGACGTCCTCGTGCGAACCGCAGCAGACGAGCCGCAGTGCATGCCGGACGCGCGTTTGATCGGCGAGCCCGATCGCTTCTGTTGCGCGCAGCGCGTCGTGGGCTTCGGCCTGACCGATGGCGAAGCCGTGTTCGGTCCGCAGGACGGCACAGAACGCCGCGATGTTGCGGGAGAGTTCGTTTACGGTTTCAGCCGCGACGTGCTTTTACCGAGCCGAGTCCGTAGTCGGATTCGGCCGGCTCCGATGTGGATACGCTCGCCGCGCCGTTCGTCAACAGTGGTGCGTAGCGCGGTGCTTGCGCGCGCAGCAACTCCCAATCTTCTTGCACCTTCAGTATGCAGCCGAGCGTCTTTTCCAGTGTGCTTTCGTCGAGTGCGTCGCGATGCAAGCGCGTCAGCGCGAGCGCCCAATCAAGACTTTCGGCCACGCCCGGAACTTTGTGAAACGGCTGTTCGCGCAGAAACTCCATGAAGCGTGCAATCTGCTGCGCGAGGCGCACGTCGATGCCGGGCAGCCGCGCACGCAAGATCGCCACTTCCTGTTCGCGTGACGGATAGTCGAGCCAGAGGTAGAGGCAGCGGCGGCGCAGTGCGTCCGAGAGTTCGCGTGTCCGATTCGATGTCAGAATGACTGCGGGTCGTTCGCGCGCGGTGATCGTTCCTAACTCGGGGATCGTCACCTGAAATTCGCCAAGTAATTCGAGCAAAAAGGCTTCGAACGCCTCGTCGGCCCGGTCGACTTCGTCGATCAGGAGTACCGGCGCTTTGTCTTGCGTGATCGCTTCGAGCAACGGACGTTTGAGGAGAAACTGCTCGCTGAAGATTTGTGCCTCGCGTGCTTCGGGCGACGAGCCCTCATTTTCCGTCAGCCGGATACGCAGGAGCTGCTTGGGATAATTCCACTCGTACAATGCACTGGCAACGTCAAGGCCCTCGTAACACTGCAGCCGGATGAGTTTCGTGCCGAGCACGTCGGCGAGAACTTTTGCGCTTTCGGTTTTGCCGACACCCGCCGGCCCTTCGATGAGCAGCGGCTTTTGCAGCGCCGTCGTGAGTTCCAGGGCCGTGGTAAATGCTTCATCAGCGATGAAACCGCGCTCGGCGAAGCTCTCGCGAATCTTCTCTGCGATCACGCGCGTGCGGCATCCGCCGCAAACGACGCGCGACAGCCGGCACAGCAGAAGTAGTGCGTTTTGCCGCCGCGCTCCAGACGATGCTGTGCCGAGGCTACGTCGACCGTCATGCCACAGACCGGATCGATGGCGACCGGCGCGGCGGCGGTGTCGTGCGACGCGTGTTCGATCAGCGTCGGGGTCGAAGCGATAATTTCGGCGAGAATCGACACGGCGACTTCGCCGGGACTACGCGCACCGATATCGAGCCCGATCGGATTGTGAATCGTCGCAATGCGATCGGCCGGCACCCCTTGCTGCGCCAACACGCCGACGACCGTGGCTGCACGCCGGCGGCTTGCGAGCAGCCCGGCAAAGGCAACCGGCTGCGCGAGCAACGCTTCGAGCGCGATTTCGTCGTAGTGTCCTTGCGAGGCAACGATTGCGACGACGCGGCCGCGCGAAGCGGGATCGAGCTCATCGAGATATGCCGCCAGCGCGCGAACGGGGCATGCATCCGCCGTTTCGACGTCGGATAGTTCCTCATCGGTGACGAATCGGACAACCTCATATTCGAGCGATGCCGCCAGACGCGCGAGCGCGTCGGCGACGGGCGTGAAGCCGACGACAACGAGTCGTCGCAGCGGCACGTGCGGCTCGATATACACGTCGACGGCACCTTCGGAAGCGCAGCTCATCGGAATCACCACGAGCTCGGTGTTCGACGATGCGCTGTCGTTGCCGCGGTCGCCGTCCGGACGAATCTGTAAGAGCACCGGCTGCCCGCTGCGCATTGCCGCGAGCGCTTGTCGCCGCACGAGATCGCGCGAGCACGAGCCGCCGACGAAGCCCTCCATCCGGCCGTCCGCAAAGACAAGCGCGCGGTCGCCGAGATGCGAACTGACCGGCGAACGGCGCGCAACCACCGTCGCAACGGCAAAGCTTGCGTGCGCGCGTTCCAATTCGGCGATCCGGTCAAAGATGGCCATGATATCGCTAAGACCCCGTAGTCACTCCCGCGAGTTTCGTCTTGACGTTCGTGAAGGTCTGGCTGATGATGCGCTGAGCCTGCGCGTCGACGACCCGTCCGCCGATTGACGCGACGGGCCCGCGCATGGAGGCCGTGGCCTTCCAGTCCAGGGTGGTCGTACCGTCGCCGTTCTCCTTGATGTCCGCGCCGGCGGCGAGATCGACGACGCTGCCTAAGCCCCCGCCGCTGATCTTCATGTCCATATGACTGTCGCCGGGCTGTGGCAGCAACTGAACCTTGAACTTGAATTTGCCGCGCACCGGGCCGAGCGCAACCTGAACCGTCGCATCGAAATTGTGCACATCGTGAATCACCGTTTCAAGTACCTCGGGCATACACGTTGCGATCTTGTTCGGATCGTTGATGAACGTCCAGACGACATCTTTCGGAGCGGCGACAACTTCTTGCCCCGTGAAATCGAGGTTCACGAAGGTGCCTTCGACGCTTGAATTGCGTTCCAGACTTTCGCGCGCGTGAGGGGCATGTCGATGTGTTTGATTCCGAGCGGCGACAGTGCATCCATCACCGCGTTCACGAATGCCGCCGGCGAGCCGACATTCGGGCTCTCGCCGACACCCTTGGCGCCGATCGGATGGTGCGGGCTCGGCGTGCAGGTGCTGTCGGTATCCCAGTGCGGCGTTTCAAGTGACGTCGGCACGAGATACTCCGTGAAGTTGGTATTGAGGTGATTGCCGCCTTCGTCGAAGCGGATTTCTTGCATGAACGCGATCGCGAAGCCCTCGGTCAGACCGCCGTGAATCTGCCCTTGCACGATCATCGGATTGATCACCGTACCGCAGTCGTCGATTGCTAGGAAGCTGCGCACTTTGGTGAAGCCGGTTTCAGCGTCAACGTCCACGACGGCGATATACGCGCCGTGCGGGAACGTGAGGTTCGGCGGATCGTAATAGAATGTCGCTTCGAGCCCGGGTTCGGTACCCGGGGCGGGATTTGTGTATGCGGCAAACGCGATCTCTTTCATCGTGATGCTTTTGCCGGGCACGCCCGCGACTTGGAACTTGTAGTTCTCCCACTCGATGTCGTCCTCGGATGCTTCGAGTACGTGCGCCGCAATTTTCTTCGCGCGCTCGCGAATCTTCCGTGCCGCGAGCGCAATCGCACCGCCGGCAACCGGCGTGCTGCGGCTGGCATAGGTTCCCAGGCCGTAGGGCGCAGTATCGGTGTCGCCTTCCTCGACCATCAGATCTTGCGCGTCCAGGCCGAGTTCTTCGGCGACAATCTGAGCCCAGGTTGTTTCGTGGCCTTGGCCTTGCGATTTTGTTCCGGCGCGAATGATGCCCGACCCCGTCGGGTGGATGCGAATCTCCGCACTGTCGAACATCTTGATGCCCATGATGTCGAAGTGCTTGCTCGGCCCGGCCCCGACCGCTTCGGTGAACGTCGAGATACCGATGCCCATCAGCTCGCCGCGCTTGCGCTTTTCCGCTTGCTCTTTGCGCAGCTCCTGATAGCCGACTTTATCGAGCGCTTTTTGCAAGGTCAAATGGTAGTCGCCGCTGTCGTAGACGAAGCCGAGCGGTGAGGGATACGGGAACTGATCTTTGCGCACAAAGTTCTTCAGGCGCAGTTCGGCGGGGTCCATGCCGAGTTTCGCAGCGAGCATATCCATGCCACGCTCGATCGCGTACGAGGCTTCGGTCACACGGAACGAGCAGCGGTATGCCACTCCGCCCGGCGCTTTGTTCGTGAAATACGCATCGAGTTCGGTAAATGCGACCGGAAAGTCGTAGGAGCCGGTGACGATACCGAAAAGCCCGGCCGGGTATTTGGTTGGATCGGCCGCCGCATCGAACGCGCCGTGATCGGCAACCGTCTTCACTTTAAGCGCGGTGATCTTACCGTCTTCGGTCGCGCCGATTTCGACGCGCATGTGATAGTCGCGTGCAAAACCGGTCGTCGTGAGGTTTTCCGTACGGTTCTCAACCCACTTGACGGGCTGCCCGAGGACAACCGACGCGACGGTCGCAACGACATAGCCCGGATAGACCGGTACCTTGTTGCCGAAGCCGCCGCCCAAATCCGGCGAGACAATGTGGATCTTGTCCTCGGGGATGCCCGTCACGAGCGACACGACCGTTCGGTGCGCGTGCGGCGCTTGCGACGTCATGTAAATCGTCAGACGGCCCGTCCCGCCGTTCATATCGGAGATGCAGCCGCAGGGCTCGAGCGGCACGGGATGGCAGCGTTGGAACTCCATCATTTCATCGATGTGTACCGCGGACGCGGCTAATGCCGCATCGGTTTCGTCGCGCTTACCGACTTCCCAATGATAAATGTGGTTGGTTTTGTTTTCGCGGTCGTCGCGAATGATTTGCTGGTCCTTCATCGCCTCGAACGGATCGATAACGGGCGGCAGCGGCTCGTAGTCGACATCGACGAGATCGGCACCATCGAATGCCGCCTCACGCGAGGTGGCGACGACGCCGGCAACTTCCTGATATTGAAAGACCGCTTTGCCGACGGCGAGCACCATTTGCTTATCGTAGCCGTGGAACGTCGGTATCCAGCCGAGGCTTGCGGCGACGAGATCCTCGCCGGTGAGCACGGCTTTGACGCCGGGTACGGCAAGGGCCGCGGTCTTATCGATCTTGTTGATCTTGGCGTGCGGATAGGGGCTATGCACGAGCGCAAGATAGAGCATGTTCGGCAGCACGATGTCGTCAAGGTAACGGCCGGCGCCGCGGATGAAGCGCGGGTCTTCCTTGCGCTTCATCGACTGGCCCATGGAGTGGCGTTCCGGTGTATCGATAGCCATCGTGATCTCCTAGGTCGCTGCGGGTTCGCGCGAGAGTTCGGTCGCCGCTTGCTGCACGGACTTGACGATATTCTGATAACCGGTGCAGCGGCACAGATTCCCTGACAGCGCTTCGCGAATTTCGGGTTCGGTGGGATTGGGATTGTTCTTGAGCAGCACGAGCGAGGTCATCATCATGCCGGGCGTACAGTAACCGCACTGCAATCCGTGGCAATCCCAGAACGCTTGCTGCAGCGGGTGCAGTTTGCCGCCTTTTGCCAGGCCTTCGACCGTCGTGATCTCGTGGCCGTCCGCCATAACCGCGAACATCGTACACGACTTGACGGCGCGCTCGCCGTCGAGGACGACCGTACACACACCGCAGCTCGACGAATCACAGCCGACGTGTGTGCCGGTTAGACCGCACTCTTCGCGCAAGAAATAGGCGAGCAGGCGGCGCGGCTCGACGTCGCGCTCGTAGACGGTGCCGTTGACCGTGACCGATATTTTCATAGAAGTGCTCCCACGTTGAGGCGTTGCAGCGTCCGCTCGAGCGCGCGATGTACGAGCACGCCCGCCATTTCGCGTTTGAAGGCAACATCGCCGCGCTGGTCGGCCGCCGGATCCGCAAGCTTTTTCGCTTGCTCGGCGGCGGCACGCAGCAGATCTTTCGACGGCTTGTTTCCGCATAAAAGCCGTTCGGCCTCAGGCACGCGCATGGCCTTGGGTCCCATTGCACCGATCGCGATGCCGGCGTCGACGATGGAACCGTCGGCAGCGAGCGTCAGGTGTACGCCCGCGCACGCGGTTGCAAAGTCGCCGACTTTGCGTTCGATCTTTTCGTATGCACCCGATGAGCGACCGCTCGGAGTCGGGAAACGCACTTCGATTGCCATCTCACCGGCGGCGACCGCCGTCGTATATGAGTCAACGAGAAAGTCGTCGATCGAAACCGTTCGATTGCCGCCCTTGCCGCGAATAATAATTTGTGCGCGGCCCGCGAGTGCTGCGACGGGCCAGTCGCCGGCTGGATCGTTGTGACACAGGCTGCCGACAACGGTTCCGGTTTGCCGTACGACGGGATCGGCCACAACTTTCGACAGGTCGGCGATCATGGGGTAACGCTCGTTGACGAAAGACGCTGTCTCAAGGGCTACGTCGCGCGTGCATGCACCGACGAGTAACGCGCCGTCGGCCTCACGCAGATACGAAAGCTCCTTCGCCGCATTGATATCCACGAGAACCGATGGCCGGGCAAGCCGAAAACGCATTGCCGGAATGAGGCTTTGACCGCCGGCGAGCAGTCGCGCATCTTCGCCGTGCGCGAGCAGGGCGGCGATGGCTTCGTCAGCCGATCGAGCGAGCACATATTCAAAGGATGCTGGGAACACCGATCCTCCAAACTCTCTGGTAATAGGAGAGAAGCGAGCCTAATCGAGTTACGGAAAGCCGCCCGGGGACGGGCGATCGGTTTTCATCGTGTATGGAAAAAATGCGTTCGGGTTGGCGCGAACTCCTTTTGTCTGAACCGCAGCGGGCAGCGTTTGGGATTGCCGTGCCGAATAGCTTATTATGATGCTAAGCGTCGTCGTCGTCGGCCTGATGCTGGCGGCCATCATCGTTCCCGTCGTCCGTTCGCTCAGTGCGCGCGGGCCCGTGCGACCGCGACGCCCCGAGGCGCCAAAAAGGCGCCGCGACACCACGGCGCCCAGGCCGATGAGGCTTGTCGTAAACAAAAATGACATGGATCGCGAACTCTCGGCTTTGCTGGAGAAAGAACCACGCCGGCCACCCGATTAGGGGAGTTTTATACCGCCTGACGCACGATTACGATATGGCCGCTAAACGAACTATCGCCCCACCCAAGCCACGACCGAATCGCGCGTGGAGCGAATTGACCAAAGCCGAGCAAAACGCCGAATACGCGGGTGCCCTGCACGCCTACGCTCACGGCAAGGGACCGAATCCAAAAACGCAAGGGCAGTTTTCGCGGGAGCGCAGCACGGCGAAAGGGTAGGACTCCGAGCGCACGACGGAGATATTCGCCTGTATGGAGTCTCTTTCGCCGCAGCGTGTAACCGAACTCAAAACACACGCAAACGACGTTCGTCAAGGCATTATCCGTTCGCTGTTGTCCGCCGCTTCCGGACACGCGGCAGGTTCGATGGATATGGCCGATGTGTTTACCGCATTGTATTTTCACATTTTGCGGCACAACCCAAAAGATCCCGAATGGAGCGAACGCGACCGGCTGTTGCTCTCGTGCGGCCACATCGCGCCCGTGCGGTACAGCGCGATGGCCTATGCGGGCTACTTTCCCGTTGACGAACTGCTGACTCTGCGGAAATTCGGAACCCGGTTACAGGGGCATCCTGAACGCACGCGACTGCCGGGAATGGAGACGACATCCGGCCCGCTGGGTGAGGGACTCGCGCAAGGCACGGGGATGGCTTTATCGGCGAAGCTCGACAAGAAAGATTGGCGCGTGTACGTCGTGACGTCCGACGGCGAGCACCAGTGCGGCCTCCATTGGGAAGCGATGATGACCGCCGCCAAGTTCGGGCTCGACAATCTTATGTGCATCGTCGATCGCAATTTCATTCAGATCGATGGCAGCACCGAAGACGTCATGCCGCTCGAACCGTTTGCCGACAAGTACCGGGCGTTTAACTGGGAAGTCTTTTCATGCGACGGCAACGATATTGCTGCGTTCATCGAAACGGTCGATCGCGCAAAACGCGTGAAGGGTAAGCCGCAAGTGATCATCGCGAACACGATGCCGGGCAAAGGCGTCTCGTTCATGGAGAATGACTACCTCTGGCACGGCAAACCGCCCAAGAAAGACGAGGCCGACATCGCTTTGCGTGAACTGCTTGCCCAGCGCGAGCAAATCGTCGGCCACCGTGGCTAGTGCAGGCGTGAGCGTCGACAACGTTTCCATGCATCTGGTCGACTACGCGAACGCAGCAGCCGTCAAGCAGATTCCGACGCGCAACGGGTTCGGCGAGGGACTCGTCGAGGCCGGCACGCTCGACCCCAGCGTCATGGCGATCTGCGCCGATCTGTCCGAATCGACGCGCATGGAAGCGTTCAAGAACATGTTCCCCGATCGGTACGTCGAGATCGGTGTTGCCGAACAGATGCTCGTCGCGATGGCAGCGGGTCTCGCCTCGACCGGAAAGATTCCGTTTATCGCGAGCTACGCGATGTTCAGCCCCGGCCGGTCGTGGGAGCAAGTGCGCACCACAATGGCGCTCAACGAGACCAACGTCAAGATCGCCGGCGCGCACGCCGGGGTCTCCGTGGGACCGGATGGTGCTACGCACCAGGCGATTGAAGACATCGCGATCATGCGCGTGATTCCCCACATGATCGTCGTTGTGCCGTGCGATTCGGTTCAGACGAAAAAGGCTACGCTCGCGGTCGCCGCGCACTGGGGGCCGACGTACTTGCGCTTCGGACGCGCCGAGTCAGCCCTTATTACGACGCCGGATACGCCCTTTGAGATCGGCAAGGCACAGACGTTTCGTGAAGGTACCGACGTCGCAATCGTCGCTTGCGGCATCCTTGTCTACAACGCGCTGATGGCAGCCGAAGCGCTGCAAGCCGACGGCATCTCGTGCCGCGTCGTCAACAATCATACGATCAAGCCGATGGACGAGGCTGCGATTGTCGCTGCTGCGCGCGAGTGCGGTGCGGTCGTGACGGTGGAAGAGCATCAAGTGCATGGCGGCATGGGGTCACGCGTTGCGGAAATCCTCGCCGCACATCACCCGGTACCGATGGAGTTTGTCGGCGTACAGGACCGCTTCGGTCAATCCGGCGCGCCGCAAGAACTCATCGAAGAGTACGGCATGGGATCGACGTCGATCGCGGCTGCCGTGAAGCGCGTGCTGAGCAGGAAAAGCGGCTAGCTACTGTTTCGCCGCTTGGCTCGCCTGATATTTCAGATACGCCATCTTGTTCGTTCGGCCGGACATGCGCTGCTGTACCGTGTAGAGCCGCATATCACGGTCCGGCCCGGACGGCTGGTTTTGAAGAGTTTGCTGGAGCGCTTCGTCGGCACTCTGCGCTTTTTGGTACGCATTGAATTGATCGTGATATTTTTTCACGGCGGCGTTGGCGTCGTTCCAAAAGAAAGGCGTACCGTTACCGTTGACAGCCCCCAATGGATCGTGGTGACCGCCTCCATCCCAGGCTTGGCGCATGCAATCGACCGTCGCCTCTAAAGCTTCGGTCGTGGCGCCGATGGCGCACGCCGGAAAGAACTTCGAGAGCACGGAAAGTGCACGCTGCGCGGCTGCGCGCTGCTTTTCCGCATTGGCCTGCTCCATTTTCTGTTGCGCGTCGAGCGCGTTCCATCGCTGCAAAGACGGCGCAAAGACGTTCGCGCTGAATGTGTCCCGCGCATTATTGTAATTTGTGACGTACGTTTGATAGACCTGATCGCATTGGGCTTTGCGTTCAGCGGGATACCCTTGCGGACACGTCTGGTTATATGCGGCGGTTAGCGCGATCTGGCTTGCTTCCTGCGCGGCTTTTTTAACGTTGTAAGAGTCCGTCTCGGCGCCTTTCTGAACCCCTAGGCTCTTCGCTTTCTCATCGCTCGCCGAAGCGGCTTTTGTTTCCGCTTGGGCGTCCCCAAGCATTGGAGCGATCGAACTCGCTGCGGTAACACGGGGAGCGGGAGTGGGGTCGGCTTCGACTTTCGTCGTGCCGCTCAGCACCACGAACAGTGCGAAAAGCAAGCTCGATATGATGCTCCGGAATGTCATCGCGGTGTCCTCCACGGAATCAGAATTGGTTGGCCGCACGCTTCGTACACACCCACTGACCATTATGACCGAGTCCCATCGCTACGACCAAAGCTCCGGTTCCACCGTCCGCTGGTGAGCGGAGTCCCCGAAAGGATGCCCGTTGCGGAATCGAAGGCGAGCCCCGGTGGCAGGTTGCCCCCGCCAAAAAACTGATACTCGGGGTTCGGGACGTCCGACGCGGTCAGCACGCACGCACCTCCGGCGTTGGGGCAATCATGCCAACCGATCGACGTATGGATGTGGAGTTTCATCGGCACGCCCACTTTGCCGACGACGACTAGGGCCGTGACCTGTTCGCTGCTGACAAGCTGCGCGCCGCGTCCGCAGCGCAAGCGTCATGTGCTCCTCCGCGCGCGCTATTTTCACGAAAATCCTCAGGGCTCCCTGCGCTCTAGAGCCGGAACGGAAGGCCCGCTAGAAGATCTGTGCGACTTGGTCCGTGACGGCCGGGAGCGTTTCGTCGCGGAGCAGCGAGACGGGATAGCGACCGACGAGCACAGCGCGTGTCTCGCTGCCGCCGCCGACGCGCTGGGAAACAGTAAATTCCGTCGTCATCGCCTCGATGATAAAGAGGCCGCGGCCTTTCTCCGCGAGTGGATCTCTGGGCAGCCGGCTGAAATGCCGGAATCCCACGCCGCGGTCGAGCACGTGAAGGACGGTCTGCGCGCCGCTGCAATCCAAAACGACATCGATGGGACCCGGTGCATGACGCGCGACGTTCCCACACAGTTCGACAAACACGATCTCGGCATTTGCGATGTCAGCTTTATTGAATTGCGCACCTGGGAGAGCCGATGTGAATGCGCGGCGCACGGCACTTGCGGCGCGCCCATCGGACGAGTCGAAGTGCCAGCGCGTCAAGTAGCGCTCGGATTCGGCGAAGTCTGTCTTAACGACGAGGATCGCAACGTCGTCGGGTGAGCCGTCCGGTATCACGAGGCGGCGAATCGCTGCCGCCGGATACGCGGTCGGATCGGCGCCCAGACGTTGCGCCGCATCGTAAAGCCGCTGCGTTCCCTCGACGATATTGCGCGAGGCCTCGATGAGCCCATCGGTATAGAGCCACAGCGCGGCACCGTCAGCGATCGCGATCGTCGATGCGTGACCTTGATGGCCTTGGCGAAGCCCGATCGGCAGCGTCAAGTGGTCGAGTTCGCGAACGGTGCCATTTGGTTCGAGCAGCAGCGGCGGGGGATGGCCCGCCGATGCGTACGTCAGCGTTCGGCCAACGAGATCAAAGATGCCGACCCATGCCGTCACGAGCACGTCGGGATACTCTAGCCGAAGTGCCCGATCGGCAGCGTCGAGCATCAGAGCCGGCTCGGCATGAAGTTGGGCGATGCCGCGCATGATTTGCCGGACGACGCCCATGATGACCGCTGCGTTGAGCCCGCTCCCGGCAACATCCCCGATCGCGAGGAGCACGCGTCCGTCCAGAAGGCGAACCGCATCGTACCAGTCGCCGCCAACCTGCGCGTCGCTAAGGCCGGGTTCGTAGACAGCGTCAAAGGAAAGTCCCGGTACGGTCGGCAGATAAGGCGGAAGCGCCGCGCGTTGGAATAATGTGGATGTTGCCCGTTCGTGCTGATACTGCAGTTCGCGCTCAAGCAACGCGCCCTCGGCTCGCTTACGATCGTCGATGTCGATCGCAGTTCCCGTCCATGCTGCGATCTTGCCATCATCGGCGAGAATCGGATCCACGCGAATCCGGTGCCACCGATACTCGCTCGAACCGTCGTGCCGGCGTAACATCGTTTCACGACGGAACGGGATGCCGTTCATCATCGAGCGATCGAGTGCTTTTATGAAGCCGTCGTTGTTCTCGGGAGAAAGAAGAAGGTTCCAGCTCGAGGCCTGCACGCTCTGATCGAGAGACAGACCCGTATACGCGATCCAAGAAGCGTTTACGTAATCGAGCCCTCCCTGCCCGTTATACGTCCACACCATGTAGGGAATACGATCAACAATCGTATTTGCAAGCAAACCGAACAACCCCATTCGATACCGTCCGTTGTGGGCCACCACGATAGCAGATTGGGGCTAGACAAACGTGTACAATATTGCTCACTCGGCCGCGACTCGTTCGGCGTTTTCGACGGGCAGTAAGACCTTGACGTAGCTTCCGAACTGCGGCAGACGGTTTACGGCGATCGATGTGGAGAGCGCGTCAACGAGGAAAAGTCCTCGCCCGGACTCCGACCAGATGTCTTGCGGAAGAGCCGGCTTCGCCTCGAAGCCCGCTCCCTCGTCCATAATGTGCAGCCATAGTCCCTCATCGTCGGTGGTAAGTGCCAAGCTGAGCCGCCCCGGCGCGTGACGCAACGCATTTCCAACGAGCTCGCTGAAAATCGTCTCGCACGCGCTCGTTTCAGCGCTCCGGCCGGCGTAGGCGAAGACCGCTGACATATAATCTTTCTTGATTGCATATGCGGCGGCCGAATCCGCCACGTTGAATCCCCAGTTCGCGCGCTTACCGTCCAGCCGGATAGCCAGAATCGCGGCGTCATCGCGAGCCTGTACCTTCGAGACGAGCCGCATGATGAAGCGAGCCGGATTGGCGGATATGAGCACCTCTTCGCGACCGAGCAGATCGACGAGGGCATCTTCGCCCGCGATGGGATCCCGGTGCACTTCCGTCAAGCCGTCCGTATAGAGGACGAGTAGCGAGACATCGGTGAGCGACCGCGTTTGCGTCACGAACGTCGCATTTGCATCGGCGCCTAATGGCAACGCGGTTTCCAGCGGCAAAGCAACGACGTTTCCGGCGCCTTCGCGTAGAAGCGGAGGCGGGTGGCCCGCCGATGCGTATTGCAACTGGTTTCCCGAAGCGTCTACGACCGCGATGAAGGCCGTAGCGAGCTTCGTTCCGCGGTTTTCGTCGACGAGCGCTTTGTTCAGCAGCGTCAACATTGCGCCGGGATCCATCGTGACAACGGCAGCCATGCGGACCCATTGCCGTAGCTGCACCATGAGGCGCGCCGCGTCGACGCCCTTGCCGGTCACGTCGCCGATCGTTACCACAATCCGGTCGTGCGACTCGAATGCGTCGTACCAGTCTCCGCCCAGCGCCGACTCGTCTTGTGCTGCTTGGTACATCGCACTGAACTGCATTTTTGCGCTGTCCGGCATTTTCTCGTTGAGAAAGGCCCGTTGCAGTGTCTCTGCAACGTGCTGTTCGCGGCTGAACTGCTTCGCATTTGCAACTGCGAGACCGGCACGGCGACCGAGTTCTTGCGCGGCCTCCATATCGCCGCGATCAAACGGTGATGACCCGACCGTGCGGACAAAGGTCAGTGCGCCGAAAATCGCGCCCTGTGCTTCGACCGGCACCACAATCTTCGACCGGTATCGCATGAGGCGCATAAAATCTTCGTGCTCGTCCGACGAAGCGTGACGCAGTAACGTTACTTCGTCAAAGACCGGGACAAAGAACGACTCGCCCGTTTGGGCGACGTGCCGTGCAGGATGGATTCCGCGCGTCTCGCCCTGCAAAATTGGGGTTACGAGCGCTTTAAGCGATGCTTCCTTCTCGGGATCACGATGTGCGCCGACGCTCACGTACAGGCGGTCCGTATTCTCGTCAATGAGGTCAAAGAGACAGAGATCCGAGAACGACTCCGCGGCAGTACGTGCTACGTTCGTGAGAGTCTCATCGAGATCGAGCGAGCGATGAAATAACTCACCGGCGCGCACGAGAAGCGAGAGCCGGCGCTGCGTTGCCTGCTCGCGACCGTACTGTTTCGCGTTTGCGAGGGCTTGCCCAGCGCGACGGCCGAGTTCTTCGGCAGCCTCGCGGTCGGCGGGTTCAAACGGAGGAGCGCCGGTGACGCGCACAAAGGTAAGCGCTCCATAGATCGCGTCCTGCGCACTTACCGGCACCACGATCTTCGAGCCGTACCGCATGTTGCGCATGAATGCTTCGTGCTCAGCCGACGACGCATGCTCGAGCAGTTTCGCTTCGTCGAATTGCGGGACGTAGTACGTCTGGCCGGTTTGCGCAACGTGCCGAGCCGGATGCATTCGCCGTGTCTCGAGTTGAAGGACCGGGGTAACTCGCTCCGCGAGGGAAGCTGCGATCTGCGGATCGCGATGAGCTCCGACACTCACGTAGAGCTGGTCCGTATCCTCGTCGATAAGATCAAACAAGCACAAATCGGAAAACGATTCGATCGCGGTCTGCGCGACATTCGAGAGCGTCTCTTGGACCTCAAGCGAGCGGTGGAACAATTCACCGGCGCGGACCAGGAGCGACAGCCGTTGTTGGGTAGCCTGCTCGCGCGCGTACTGCTCCGCGTTGGCGACGGCGAGACCGGCACGCCTGCCCAGTTCCTCGGCGGCCTCCCGATCGGCAACATCGAACGATTCCCCGACCGAGGTACGCACGAATGTGAGCGCGCCGAATATGCGATCTTGCGTCAGCACGGGCACGACGATCTTCGACCGATAGTGCATGGTTCGCATGAAGGCTTCGTGCTCGGCCGATGACGCGTGCTCGAGAATCGTTGCTTCATGGAACACCGGCACGAAGAACGTCTTGCCGCTTTCGGAGACTTGCCGAGCGGGGTGCGTGCCGCGCGTCTCGGCCTGCAGAAGCGGCGTCACAAGAGCCGTGAGCTTTACATCGATCTCCGGGTCACGGTGCGCACCGAGGCACAGGTACAACTGCTTCGTGCGCGCGTCGATCAGGTCGAATAAGCAGAGGTCCGCAAACGACTCGACGGCCATGCGAGCCACGTTCGAGAGTGTTTGCCGCAAATCGAGGGACCGGTGAAAGAGTTCGCCGGCGCGCACGAGGACCGCAAGACGACGCTGAACCGCGTCGGCTACGTTACTACTCGAACCAATCAAAAGGGTCTCCGCGCGAAATCAAGGGACCGCTCTACCGTGGCACCGGGCACGGTGGAGCTATACCCACAAAACGCGCCTTTAGCTTGATGCAGTTCGGCGGAGTCGATAAAGGACGTGAGGGCGAAGCGGGTGACCCGGTTCGAGGCGCGGATGAGCGAAATCGTCTTTGGGGTCGTACGTCATTCCTAAACGCTGCATGACTTGTCGCGAACGGGCGTTGCCCACTGCAGTTATCGCCACAATTTCTTGCCGGTTGAGATGCCCGAAGGCAAAATCAAGAGCGGCCCGCGCGCCTTCGGTAGCATAGCCGTTACCCCATACGCCGGCTGCGAGGCGCCAGCCGATCTCGGTTGCCGGTGAGAAACGTGCAGCGAGCGACACCTCCTGCAACACAATGACGCCGGCGAACTCTGGACCGCCCTTGATTTCCAGTGCCCACCAGCCGTAGCCGTCGCGTTCAAGACCATCGCGCATGCGCTTCGCCATAGCATCAGCGGCCGGACGATCAAGTTTCTCGGCGAAATACTCCATGACACGCGAGTCGGAACTCATAGCAGCCCACGCATCGAGATCACCGTCACGCCACTCCCGCAATTTTAGACGCGGCGTTTCGAGCGTAATAATTTTCGGCATCAGGCGTCAATGCTTACGACAAGGTTGCACAAACGGTTATGATGCCGGTCACGGTACTATCGCGGGCAACTCTTTATTGCATACGAAGACGATGGCACTCGCCGCTTTCCCACGGACCGCAGAGTCGACGATTATCGTCTTGTTGGTATTTTCTTCGTCTCGCAGAACGGCCGCCCAATGCGCGCCAAAAGCGCTTTTATCGGCGGGGTTGACTGCCGTGAAGGCGGCCATGTGGTTGGCAGCATGATCTAACTGTTGCTGGAAAAAGATTGGGAGATCGCGCTCCATGACATCGCGCAGCTCGATATCGGCCTCATCTGATATTTCTTTTTCCGTAGTCATGATTTCAGCTCTGAAGTTCCCGCCATTCCATAAAAAACGAGTTTTCGCTTTATTTCACAATAATTGCATCTGCGCCTATGTAACATCAGAGGCTATAACACGCAGTTTTAAGAGCACTTTCCGACGTAGCCGCATTGTTGTAGGCACTGGATGCAGCCGCCTTGGCTGATGAGTGGGCCGCTGCATTTGGGGCACATGCCGACGCCGGTTTGCATCGCTTTACGAACGTTGATGGAGCCGCCGCCATTATGGTCGCCGTTGCCGTTGGTTAGGCCGGTGTGCCCGATGAGGTCGATCGACTTTGCGTTGGCTGCCTCGTCGATACGGTCTTCAACGGTATAGGGAAACTGTGGTTCGGCGACGGCAATGACGCCGGCTTCGTGACCGGTATCCGGATCGGTACCGGGTAGCGCGAGAGCGAGCGCCTTTGCCAGGCCTTGCGAGATGCCGTCGGCGCATGACAGCGTCGTCGGGCCATCGGCGTTGCGCATCTTGGGATTGGGGCAGCGCATGCCTTCGAATTTGTCGATGAACTTTTGCGGATCGGCGCCGTAGCGTAAGCCAACCGACATCGCGACACCGAGAGCTTCGAGATAGCTCTGCTGGCACGAGCCCGATTTACCGAGTTTGAAGAAGACCTCAAACGGTTTGCCGGTCTCGTCTTCGTTGAGCGTGATGTAGAGTGGGCCGCAGCCGACGTTCGACTGCACGGTGCGGCCGCGCATAACCGAGGGTCGCTTGCGATACGGCGCGAGCGGCTTGGACGGGGCGGTCTTAATCCGCAAGTCGTCAATGACGGCTTGCTGGTTTTTGACCTTCTCGATCAGCTTGCCGACTGTTGCGCCGCATTCTGTATTGAGCCCCGCGATGCGTGCGTTTTCCGTTTCCAGCGTTTCGATTTTATTGATTAGCGCGGCAAGCGTCGCTTTTACCGATGTTTCGTCCATTGTTGCCCCTATTTACCCAGTAAGCCGTTTGCGCGAGCAAGCAACGCCTCGAGCGGGTCAGCAGCCGATGCTTCCTTGACGATGGCTTCGGCTGCGTTGACGGCGGTCGACTGCGGTTTGCCTAAGTCGGCGTCGCGATTGGCGCCGCTGATGTCCTGATCTTTGGAGAACGTCACGACTTGTTCGGTGCGTGAGCCGTCACGATAGTAGGTGAAGCCCTTGCAGCCCGACAGGTAGGCACGGAAGATCGAACGGGCAACATTCTCGCGGGTGTCGTCGTTCGGTGCGTTGATCGTCTTCGACACGGCATTACACGTGTATTTTTGGAATGCCGCGAGCATGTCGATGTGCTGGTCGACCGTCACATCAGCCGCGACGGTGAAGATCTCTTGCCATTTTGCCGGCACTTCGGGGATGCCCTTAAGCGAGCCGCGATTTTCTTCGACCTTCGCGAGTAGCGCATCGGAGAAGAAGCCTTCGTCCGAAGCGATCTCCTCGAACAGCGGCAACACGTAATAGAGATGTTGCGGCCGGCCTTCGGAGTCTTTCATAACGTGCTTGGTGTAAGCGATGCCGAAGTACGGTTCGCAACCGAAGCTGCAGCCCGCAATCATCGAGATCGTACCGGTCGGAGCGATCGACAAGAGTGCTGCATTCCGCCGTGGACGCGGATCATCGGCCCACTTGGAAAGATGCTTATTCGGGAACTCGCCACGTTCGCGCGCAAGAACCTCGGACGTATCTTCCGCTTTCTCTTGCATGAACTTCATCAGCTTCGCTGAGAAGTCAACGGACTCGGGTGAGCCGTACGCGACCTGCATTTGAATCAGCAGGTCAGCATAGCCCATAATGCCGAGGCCAACGCGGCGATTGTTGGTCACCATCTCGTGTATCTCTTCGAGCGGATAAATATTCGCATCTATCACGTTATCGAGAAAACGAATCGATAGCGCAACGGCATCGCCGAGGCGATCCCAGTCAACATCTTTCACCGAAGAGTCGTAGAAATGACCGACATTGATGGAGCCAAGGTTGCAAGAATCGTATCCGTGCAATGATTGCTCGCCACACTGCGGGTTATTTATGTATGCAAACTTCGTTTTTCCGTTGTGCGCTGCGGTCTCGAAGCCACCAACGAAGAAATTATGAAAGTCATCAACGGTCCCGTTGTAGACATCTTCAAATCCGTCAAACGCAACGGAGACGACGCGATGATTAAACGACGATGCCGCTTCTTGTAGATCGGCGTACGTGCGGAATGGACTACTGGTGCGTGAAATCTCCGCAGATATCCCTCGCTCCGTGCAGCGACTCTTCCAAACCCCTTTTAAGACGATCGCCTGTTGAGCTTTCAGCTCGGTGTAAACGTCGAGTTGTAGTTCGCGAAGCTGCGAGGCGCGCGCATTTAGGGTCGAGCGCCGCGACGATTGGCGCTTCGCGATTACTTCGGGGCGCTTGTTGGCGGAAACGGTTCCGCAAGCGTGCGAGCAGTAGGCGATCTCGCGGTTAACGTACGGGAGATCGAATTGCGAGCCGCATCCTTCGCACTGTTTTGTAACAAAAAGCAGGCCACCGATGATGGAGGCATCGTAGCCGACTTCCAGCGCTTCTTTAAAGCTGCGCAGCACGCGCGGATCTGCTACGTGGTCGTAGCCAAGTTCCAGTGCCGACCACTTCGCCAGACCTGCGACACCGCCGTTGAGGTGGTTGGCTCGCCATCCGCTAAACTGTGTCGGCAGTCCCATCGCTTGCGCGTATTCGGCCCACTCGTCACTGCTGAAGCGCCTCCCAAGCGCCGTGCAAAGCTCGAGCGATGCATCGCGAAGCTGATCGTTGGAGAAGCCGTCGAAACGCGGATTCCCCTCGCCGGAGCTGTTTTGGCGATGCTTTTCTGCGTATGCAGCGAGACGCTCTGCCGACCATTCGGTCTTTGCACGCCGCATTGGATTGGCGTCGCCGATCATGGTACGGCCGTGCAGTTCATCGTGATCGGCCTTGGACATGATCTCGAGATTCTCAGGCGCATTATTCTGCGCGTTGAAATCACGATGATGAACAACGTAGCCAACCGGAATGTGTGTAGAATAATGATGCTCGGCAATGTATCGATGCTCGAGGCGATTTGTCGCTTGCCCGTTGTTTATCCACCAGTAGTCTTGTGAACGCGCCTTCGCGCCTGGGATAATGTCCTTGATCGACGCTTTAAAGCGCGTCATGATTTTGAGGCTATCGCCGGCATGAAGCTCGCTCATCGTTTTATGGCTTCCGTCGCGCAAGCGGAACTTATGGTTTTCCGTGGCGCGGATAGTCGACCCATCGTCGAGTACTAACTTGTAGACGGCCTTTTGCGTGCCGGTAAGACGCGGCCGCCTCATGACGCGCACAGCAACCGCGCCTCGATCGTCGTAGCAGAATACGGGCACATCGTTGCCCTCTGCCGCTAACTCGCCGATCGACACATGGCCACGGCCGTCCGCAACGGCGACGAGCGTATCCGCCGTGACGCAGGGATTCGTCGCCTGAATCGGACCGAGGCCCGGCAGCGGATTCCACTCGGGGTGATCGAGGAATAGCACGCCGGGCTCGCCGTTTTGCCAGGCCCCGTCGACGATGCCTTCCCAAATATCGCGCGCCGGCACGGTGCGAACAACCGTCTTCGTGCGCGGATCGACCAGTTCGAAATCACTGCCTTTGTCGACAGCGTCCATGAACTTGTCGGTCACGCCGATCGAGATGTTGAAGTTATTCATCTGCGTTTGCAGCAGCTCTTGTTTGATGTGCGTAAGCTGCGCTTCAGTATATCGGCCGGTGTCGGACATGCGGTTGTAGAGCCCGCGATTCTCGGAATCGAGCTCCTTTTTGCACTGCATGAAATGGAACACATCGGGATGATCCACGCGCAGCACGCCCATGTTTGCACCGCGTCGCACGCCGCCTTGTTTAATCGAATCCGTTGCGGCGTTGAAGACCTTCATAAAGGAAACCGGGCCTGATGCATCCTTGCCGGTGGATTCGACAAGCGCGCCGCTCCCACGCAGGTCGGAAAACGCATATCCGGTGTTGTGGATCATCGCCATGCCCGTGCGGCCTGCAGCGTAGGTATTCCACTCAGCTACGGTTAGATCGTAGTACGGCATCGCCGTCGAAGCGCGCTCGACCGACTCGATCTCTTGCCCACGTGTCGCAATGGCGCGCAGGAACTCTGCAGCATCCTCATCGGTAGCCGCCAAGAAATCGGCGATCTCAAGCAAGTCTGTTCGGCGCGTCCGGCGCGCGGCGTTACAGCTCCACCGGCTCATCACTTCTGCAAGCGGACCGCCGGGCTTTTGGCCGCGCCGCTTCACAAGGCCGTGACTAGCCAACACGTCGCGCCATGCTTTGATCGGCAGCGTCAATGCCGTTTCCCGTATGCAAGGAGATTGAAGACGATTGCGACGTTGCTCGCTCGCCATATATGGATGTACATCCGTCGCTAACTCTTCAACTTGCGAAAGCGGGCAAAGCAGGACGTTGTACACCGCCTGCTTTCCATTGCCGGACGGTTCGCGACGGCGCAATGCCGATCGGAAGCCGAGTAGGCCAAGCAGCGCGGAAAGGTCGTGCGCCATTTCCCGGCTGACGGTGGCGTATGACGGAGAGCCATCGGTATCGACGGTTCCGTCACTGTCGATCAAGCCCGCGAGAAACGCGCGCACAACCGATAACGGTGATTTTGCGATGTGTTCAGGTATTCTGATGCGGGCATCCTTGGGGCCGCGTTGCGCGAAACCACAAGCGGCCAGCATCGCCCCGACAAAACTTTGCTTTAGGGTAGAGACGTAGCGTGTTTCGCCGCGCGGATCGCGCGATATCCCGACATCGATGCCATGCTCGCTGAGGATCGACCGCACGCGATTCAGCACGTCTTCGGTACCCGAGAACCAGCGTAACCGTTCTTTTCGAAGAGCCGGAACATAACCGAAGGAGCCATCGCCGAGCGTAAAGCCGATCAGCCAACCGATTTTCTCATCGATCGTCAAGCCGGCGACGTCGCGATAGGTTTTCCAGGGCCAGACATTGTCGGGACGTTCCGGTCCAAGAATGATGTCCGTTGGTTGAAGTTCGTCGGCACGCACTTCTGCGAGGCCCAGATCGCGAACGACCATGAACGGATGCCACGCGCTCGTCTGCACTTCCGTGCCTTCGCGCGTGCGCACAACAACTTGATCTTTTGCCGGAACGTCAAACTTCCAGACGTGGGTTACGTCGCGCAAGCCGGTTTGGCCGCTGTTCGGATCCATCGACATCGTCTTGATTGCGAGATCGCGTACATCATAGGCAACACCACTGCCGGAAACAGTTCCTTGCCGACCGTCAAAAGTTGCGCGATTAAAGAGCACTTCGATTGGCTCTAGTCCGCAAAATGTCGACCAGACGCGAGAGTCAGCCGAAACGCAGCCTCCGCCCGCTTTCTGAATCAACGCCATCGCTTTAAGGTTATAGAAGATGCCCTCGATTGAGTCGGGGACGGGCAGCACGAAACAGGCCGACAGCATTGACAGCGGTCTCCCGGCGTTGACCAGGCACGGCGTATTCGGCATGAAATCGCGGCGCGCGAGCATATCGTAAAACGCGTGCGCAACGCCGTCCACCACGGCATCGGCATCGCGTCCCGCCTTCTCGGCATAGGGACGTTCGGACAGCGAAATAGCAGAAGCGACGCGCCATAAAAACTCTTTGGGGGTTTCGGCTGTGCCGTCGTCCTTGCGCGCGAAATAGCGCTCTTTCAGGACGCGCAGGGCGTTGGGATCGAAGCTCGGCTCGGCGAGGCCGCTTGGCAAATCGGTGGGCATTCGGGAACCTCCAAAGTTCGCTCAGCCGGGCGCATCGGATGGGTGCGTTCAGCATAGTTTTGAAGATGGTGATCGAACACCTGTTCGATACGAACAGAGGCTCCCCACACCGGGGGTGTACTAGATATTGTACTACCGGGACAGTCCGGATACAAGATATATGGAACACGTCCTTGCGAGTACCCGGGGGATGAGGTGTGCGAAAGCCCAGATTTCCGTGTACAAACAGGGCCTGCCGGTGGACGGCCGGCGACCGAGGTGAGCGAGCTGTGGACGAAACCGAGGAAAGCGTGGAAATCGCCCCGCAAAGGGCCAGACGATGTTTCGGCCCGACCTCGAGGCGCCCCGGATCGCCGATGTATCGCTCGACGCCCTGTGGGACCGCGGCCTGCGCGGTATCATCGTCGACCTCGATAATACCGTCTGCGCGTACCGGCAAAGCGAGTTGGCACCCGGCGTGCGCGAGTGGATTCTGGCTGCCAAAGCCCGCGGTTTTGCCCTCGTGATGCTCTCGAACAATTTCAGCGAGCGCGTGGCCTTGATCGGCGCGCAACTCGACGTTCCGACCGTGCCTAACGCACTCAAGCCGCTGCCGAACGGCTTCTTGCGCGCACTGCGATTGCTGGGGACACCGCGTTCGCAAACGGTCGTTATCGGCGATCAACTTTTCACCGATGTCTTAGGAGCAAAAATACTCGGATTGCAAGCGGTGCTCACCCACCCGATCGTGGCGACAGACTTTGCGCTCACGCGCGTGCTGCGGTTTATGGAACGCGTCTTTTTTGCCCGGATGCCGCGCGGATGAGGCCGACGGCAATCGTCTTCGATCTCTACGGAACGCTGCTGCATATCGGCGCCTTGCGCGAGCGCGTTCGAGCGGCCGGTATCGCCGATGCCGACGCATTCGTCGAAGCCTGGCGGGCGAAGCAGATCGAATTTTCGTGGTGCTGCTCGCTCATGGATGAATATCGCGACTTCGATACCCTCACGCGCAAGGCGCTGACGTACGTCTTAGCCGCAGCGGGTCACGAACTGACGCCGGCGGCCGCCGAAGCGCTCGCCGCGGGCTGGCTGGAACTCGCACCGCACGACGACGTCAAGCCGTTTTTAGCCGAGCTGCAGAAGCGCTCCGTGCTGCTTGCCGTGTTGACCAACGGTGTCCGAGCGTCGGCCGAGCGCGCGTTGCGCAGCGCCGGTATTCGCGATGCGTTCGATGCACTTTTGAGCGTCGAAAGCGTACGCGCGTACAAGCCCGATCCGCGCGTCTACCGGCTAGCGACGGCGCATTATGCTTGCGATCCCGAACGCTTGCTTTTCGTTAGCTCAAACGGCTGGGACGCAAGCGGTGCATCGGCATTTGGATTTCGCGTCGCGTACTGCAATCGCACGCGTAAGCCGGGCGAGACGCTGGGCTATGCGCCGGCGATCACCATCGGCGCACTGGCCGAACTCAACGCCTTTTTGGAATAGTCCGCGTCAGTTATTTTTGCGCAGCAGCTTCGCGAGCAGCGAACCGTCCACCACCACCAGCACCGCCACCAGTACTGCGAACAATGTCATGACGGTGCGAACCAGGCCCCATAGCATTCCCATGGCTGACGTATTCCCGTTTTTGGACCAATTGTGCGGTCGGCGCGGGGTTGCCGGGCAGCAATCCCGGGGTACCGAAGAGCCCGGCGACGAGCAGCGCGACGCGAACGGCCGGCACCAGCGCGGCGAAGCGGCTGGTGAGCGTGGCGTAGAGCGTGGCGGCAGCGAACATGCCCGCATCGTACGACGGCTTGCCTTGCGTCGTACTGTGCGCAGCATGAAGAGGCCGTGAAGTTCCGGTGAGAGCCGCTCTGCGGGGTTGCTCCAAACGGAAGGCGTACTTGTCGGCGGTGTCATCTGCGCCGCCCGAACTCCCCAAAAACTACGACCCGGCCGAAGTCGAGCCGCGCCGTTATGCGCAGTGGCAGCGAGCCGGCGTCTTCCACGAGGAGCCCGATCCGGCGCGCCCGCCGTTCATTATCTCAATGCCGCCGCCGAACATCACCGGTCGCGCGCACATCGGTCACGGCTCGACGTACACACCGATGGATGTACTCACGCGCTACCATCGGATGCTGGGCGAAAACGCGGACTGGATTCCGGGCCAAGATCATGCAGCGATCGCGACAGAATCGGTCGTTATCCGCGAACTGGCGAAAGAAGGCCTGACGCGCGAAAGCCTTGGGCGCGCGGCCTATCTCGAACGTGTGTGGCAATGGCGTGCCGAGTACGGCGGCATCATCGACGAGCAGTTCAAGAAGCTCGGCTTCGGTCCGGATTGGGAGCGCTCGCGGTTCACGATGGACCCCGGTCTGTCAGCGGCCGTTATCAAGGTATTCGTCGATCTTTATAACGATGGCTTGATCTATCGCGGAACGCGCTTAGTCAATTGGGATTCCAAAGCGCAGTCGACGGTGTCGGATGCCGAAGTCGAGAGTGAAGAGCGCAACACGTTTCTGTGGCACATCCGCTACCGTGCCGAAGACGGTGGCGACGGCGTTGTTATTGCAACGACGCGGCCCGAAACGATGTTCGCCGACGTCGCCGTCGCCGTGCATCCCGAAGACGAACGCTACGCGAAGCTCATCGGCAAGAATGTCATCTTGCCGCTTGCAAACCGGCCCATTCCCGTGATCGCCGATGCCGCAGTCGAGCGCGGCTTCGGCACGGGCGCCGTTAAAGTCACACCGGCGCACGATGCAACGGACTACGACATCGGCACGCGTCACAATCTTCCGATGCCGACGGTTATCGGCTTCGACGGCAAGATGACCGGCGACGTTCCATCGGCGTATCTGGGCATGGATCGTTTTGATGCACGCACGGCCGTTGCCCGCGATCTCAAAACGAGCGGCGCACTCGAAAAAGAAGAACCCTATACGACGAAGGTTCCGATATCGGAGCGTACCGGCGAAGTGATCGAACCGCTCTTGTCGTTGCAATGGTTTTGCCGCATGGAGCCGTTGGCACGTCCGGCACTCGAAGCGTACCGCAGCGGCGAGCTGCGTTTCGTGCCGGAGCGTTTCGGCCGCACCTACGAACAGTGGCTCGACGGCATTCGCGATTGGAACGTATCGCGGCAAGTCTGGTGGGGCCATCAATTGCCGGTTTGGTACACGCCCGCCGACGACGTTGTTGTTGCGACTTCAGAAGAAGAAGCACAGCGGCTCGCGCGCGAGCGGTACGGTTCCGATGAATTACGCCGCGATCCCGACACGCTCGACACGTGGTTCTCGAGCGGACTCTGGCCGTTCTCGATTTTAGGCTGGCCCGAGCAGACGCCCGAACTCGAACACTGGTATCCCAACCAAGTGATGATCACCGGGCGCGAGATCATCTTTCTGTGGGTCGCCCGCATGGTGATGCTGGGCTTGCGATTCGTGGGTCGCTTGCCGTTTACAACGGTGTTCATCACGCCGCTGGTTTTTGATATTGCCGGCCGCAAGATGAGCAAATCGCTGGGCAACGCGATCGACCCGCTCGAAATGATTGCGAAATACGGCGCCGACGGGTTCCGCATGGGCACGCTCATGCAAATGCGCCTCGAGTCGCAAGAGCTGCGCTTCGACGAGCGCGTTTGCGACGAGTCCAAGCGCTTCAACACGAAACTCTGGAATGCGCTGCGCTTCATTTGTTCGCTGCCCGAGGGCTTGCCGACCGCCTCGAAGCTCCCGCCGGCCGCCGAGCTGACGATCGCGGATAAATGGATCCTCACCGAACTGCGTCAGTGTGTCGCCGACGTCACAAAGTCACTCGATACGTTTGCGATGGGTCCGGCTGCTCAACGTTTACACGACTTCGGCTGGTACCGGTTTTGCGATTGGTATCTTGAGTCGAGCAAGGCGCCGTCGCAGCACGCGACGCGCGCGGCCGTCCTCTCGTTCGTCTTTAACGCGTTCGTGCGGACGCTGCACCCGATTGAACCCTTTGTCACCGAAGAAATCTGGCAGACGCTCCCGCACGACGGAACGACGATCGTCACTGCATCGTGGCCCGATGCCGTCGAATTGCCGTCGTTTCCGGCCGAAGCCGCGATGTACGACGCGTTCATCGCCTCGGTCGAGCGCATTCGGAATGCGCGCAGCGAAATGGGGCTCAAGCCGACCGAACGGGTGACGCTCCTTTCGGCTCCGCTGCCGCCGGCATTTATCGAACAATACGCGCTGCTCGTTCGGGGCGACATCGAAGTCGATCCCGCGCTACGCGCAGATGTACCGTTTGCCGATCTGCTCGCGCAGATGAAAGTGCAAGCTGACGCGGGTGTACTACGCGATCGATATGCGCGCGAGATTGCCAAGCTGGACGACGAAGTGGGCCGCCTCGAACGAAAGCTCGGCAACGACGACTTTATCGCAAAGGCAAAACCCGATGTTGTCGCAGCGGAACGTGAGAAACTCGAGGCGTACCGGCGCGACCGGGAGCGCGCGCGTCGCGCGCTCGGTGAACTCGGGCCCGCCGCATAAGGGCATCGTGAACGACACGCTTGTCGTCGAACCGGGCGCCGGTGCGCAAGCGGCACTCGAAGGGCTGCGGCGCCGAATGCGCGGCGAGCGCTTCGATTGCGTGTTCGCCATGCCCGACGATCGCGTGCTGCTGGCGACGGCGCTCTTGCCTTCGCTGCTGGCCGGTGCGAAAACATACGACGAACGCTGCGCTGCCCTCGACCTGTTTGCCGAGGGCAAAGTCGTCGCCAACGGTGCGCCGCAAAGCCAACTGAGCGGTGTTGCACCCGACGATCGCATGGCGATGCACGAGTGCGCACTCTTGGCCGACCGCGTTCGCGTAACGTCATGGCTTGAAGCAGAGCGGCTCGGCGGGTTTCTTTCGCTGCCGGCGGATACGTTCGAACGCATCGTGCCGAAGCCGCCGGCGATCGCGTTACCGGCGGAATACCGGCGCGGCGACACGGTTGTCGTGTATGCACCGGGCGTTCCGGCCGCGGTCACCGCACTCATCGTCCATGCGCTCGAAGGATTGGCCGGCGCCGTGGCCGTGTACGGCGATCGGACGTTGTGCGCGGGAACGTCCGCCGAGTTCGTCACGGATCCACGTCGCGCTCTCGCGTCGGCTGCGGCCGTTGTCGTCGCATCGGCCGGCGATCCGGCGATCGCTTGTTCGCTGGCGTCGCTGGGCGCACCGCTGGCGGTGTCGTCGTCGAGCGGCGCACGAGAATATCTTGATGGCGTCGCTCTCTTTGATTCCTGGGACCGGCGCTCGATTCTCGCCGCAGTTGCCGCAGCGCGAGGCGCGACTGCGCCCTCATTGCGCGCCATCGTTCCGGTTCCCGAGCACGGGCGCGTTCCGGCAGCCGCCTCGCAACCACTTGTCACGATCGTCGTTCGAACCAAGAACCGCTTGCGTTTTCTTGCACGGGCTCTGGAAAGCTGTGCTGCGCAAACGTACAAGAATATCGAAGTCGTGCTCGTCAACGACGGTGGCGAGCCGGTCGATAGCGTGCTGCACCTGTGTACGAACATCCGCGTGATCGTCCACGAGACGTCACTTGGAACGGGTCCTGCGCTCGCGGCCGGAATGGTCGCTTCCGCCGGTACGTACGTCGGAGAACTCGACGATGACGACGTGCTCTTTCCCGATCATGTCGAGCGGCTCGTCAACGTGCTCGAAATGACGGGCGCAGGGGCGGCGAATGCCGACACGGTGTCCCTCTATGCGGATGCTGCGAGCGACGGCGGCTACGAACTGGCCGGTTTCGCAACGAACTTGCGCGGTACGATCCGGCGCGATCGGATTCCGGTTGATGATGCTACCGGACCGATGGCCACGCTCTTTCGGCGAAGTGCGCTTTTTGCCGCCGGTGGGCCGATAACCGACATCCCGCACGCTGATGATTGGGCCGTGCTCGTTCGAATTGCGCAGCACTGCGATGTCGTGCATGTCCGTGCGGTCACCGCAGCATACACGATTCGCAGCGATTTTAGCAGCATGATGACGACACGCGGGGCCGACATGATGCGCGCCCTCGAACGCATACGCGACGATCTCCCGCTGACCGATCGCCCCGTGCTTGCACGCGAACGCGACGCGATGATCGAACGAATGCGGGCAAACGGCGGCATAGCGAAATTCCCGTCACCACGCGTTCGTATCGCGGGCGGTCGCATATTATGACGCCGCCGCTTTCATTGCGTTTCGATACGGCACAAGCGGTGCTCACCGAGGTCCTCGCACGTCGTTACGCCGGTGAACCTGCGCATGTGATCGTTGACATCGAGCATCCCATCGCTATGCGTGCCCGCCAGGTTTGGCGCGACCTGCAAACGTTTGGCGGCGATCGCGATGAGCGCTGGCAAGAAATCCGGACGCTGCGCGCACGGCCGTGGGAACCGATCGATGCGGCCGTGCTGGAAACCGTTCGTACCGTCCTTCTGCTCGCGGACGAAGCCGCGTTCGGATCTTGGGCGCATGTGCGCGGGACCGAAGCATTGCTGGGCTGCGCGATCCGCAACGTTCGCATCACCGTCCCCGCACGCAGTGAACGGCTGCCCGCCGCGCGAGCTACCGGCATGCGTGTTGCAGTCGTTGTCCCGGAAGGTGATCCCGAGGCGCGTGCTTTCGCCGAGTTTGCGCTCGGTGATCTGCATGCACCCGTCGGCGTCGTCTCGCCGGCACAGTTCGCAGAGTGTGCTGATGCAAGCGTTATCGTCGACGCCGATTGGAGCTCGCCCGCCATCGCAATCGGTGCCGCGTCGAGCGGTATCCCGGTAGTTGTCAGCTCGACATCGGGCGCGCGCGAAGTCGTCCAACCCGCCGCCACCTACGACCCGCTCTATCCAGAATCGCTCGCCGATGCCGTGCGTATTGCTCTGGGAAGCGCGGGGAGCCGCGCCGGCACGATGAATGCCACGCGTGAGCCGCGTGTGCGCGTTGACGCGGCGCACGTCACCTTTTTGGTTCGAACCAAAGATCGGCCCGCATTTCTGCGCCGTACACTTGATGTGATTTCGCGCCAGCGCGACGCGATTGTTGATGCGATTGTTATCAACGACGGTGGCGAGCGCGTCGACGAGATCGTCGCGAGGTACCCCTTCGCGACGCTCGTTCATCGCGAGAAAAGCGACTACGTTACAGCCGCTCCGGCGGCGCTCGAACTCGCACGGGGTACGTACGTGCAATTACTCGATGATGACGACGCACTTTTTCCCGATCATGCCGCCTGCCTGTCGGGTGCGCTCGAGCGCTCCGGCGCGAATATTGCCTATAGCGACTCGCTGAATATCTATGTCGACGGTGCCGATCCGCCGCGCGTCACCGGGTACCGCGTCCTCTCGCAGGACTACGTCGACCGCGATCGGTTGCTCGTGACCAATCCGATCATGGGCAGTCCACGCGTGCTCTACCGCAGGAGCGCCTTCGTTGCCCTGGGGGGCTTTCGTCCGCTCGCGCTTGCGCTCGACTACGACGCATATCTGCGCATGAGCCGCTCGAACGATTTCATCTACGTGCCGGTGGTAACGGCCATCTATAGCGTCTTTCTCGACGGCCGCAATCGCTCCGTCGCCCGCGGTCGCGATATGCACGACGCGTTCGAGCGCATCTTTGCGGCGGTGCCGGCCGCAGGGAGGCCGCTCATCGAGCGCCGCCGCCGGGCCGTGCTCGATGAAATGCGCGAGAACAACGGCCTGATACTCAAAGGCGCCGCCGTGACACTCGACGCCCCGCTCGCACTCTGGTAGGGACGGAGGCGGCTGCGAGCGCGGCTGCGAACCGAGGGCCGATGGCCACCGCACTTGCGCGCCGCCGTGTGCTGATGTCCCCCGATGAAATCGAGCGGGCAATCGCGCGCATGGCGCATGAAATCGTCGAACCGGACGACGCGCAAACCGGCCTTTTGCTGATCGGCATTCGCCGCGGTGGCGAGGCCCTCGCGCGTCGCCTGTCATCGAAGGTCAGCGAGATTCGCGGCTCGGCGCCCGAAATGGGTTTCCTCAACATCAATCTCTATCGTGACGACGACGTCGCGCACGAGTTACCGGAATCCGAAATCCGCAGCGAGATCACCAATCGCACGGTTATTCTCGTTGACGACGTGCTGTACACCGGACGAACCGTCCGCGCGGCGCTCGACGCCGTGACGGATCTCGGACGTCCTAAGACGATCCGTCTCGCCGTCCTGATCGATCGCGGCTTGCGTGAATTGCCGATTCAAGCCGACTATGTCGGCAAGATCATTCCGAGCAGCCGCCGGGAGCACATCGATGTCGTGCTCGCGCCGCAGCGATCCGACGCCGACGAAGTGGCGTTAGCCGACGAGGACCGTGGTACCGCGTAGCCTGATCGACATCGACGACGTCTCGCGCGACGAGATCATTCATGTATTGAATCGAGCCGCTTCTTTTAAGGAAGCGGCTCCGTCGCGCGACCTGCTCGCCGGTGTCGCGGTCCTCAACTTGTTCTTCGAGGCGTCAACGCGAACGGCGACGTCGTTTACCCTGGCGGAGCAGCGTGTCGGCGCCGACGTGATTTCGTTTGCGCCCGGCACGTCGAGCCTGGGGAAAGGCGAGACGATCGCCGATACCGCGATCACCCTGCGCGGCATCGGTATCCGCGTGATCGTCGTGCGCCATCCCGAGTCCGGTTTTCCACGGCGGCTGGCCGAAACGTTCGACGGCCACGTGATCAATGCAGGCGACGGGCAGCACGCACATCCGACCCAAGCATTGCTCGATCTGATGACACTGCGCAACGAGTTCGGCCGTTTCGAGGGGCTGCGGGTCGCCATTGTCGGCGATATTCTGCACTCGCGCGTCGCGCGTTCGAACATCGTCGGCATGAAGCAACTCGGCATCGACGTCACGCTCGTCGGTCCACCGACACTCTTGCCCGAAAGCTTCGCATCCGAAGGCGTGCGCATCGATCGCGATTTGGATGCGGTGCTCGGTTCGGTCGATGCGGTGATGATGTTGCGGATTCAGCGCGAACGGATCAGCACGGGCCTCTTGCCGGCGCTCGATGATTACACGCGCAACTATCAGCTCAATCGCACGCGCTTGCGCGGCTTGCGCACGGACGCCGTTATTCTCCATCCCGGCCCCTACAATCGTGGCATCGAACTGACCGACGACGTGCTCGACGATCCGCGCTCGCGCTATGTCGCACAAGTCGGCAACGGCGTCTTCGTCCGGATGGCCGTGCTGGATTTTCTCGTCAACGGCGCAACGGTCGCAGCATGAGGACGCTCGTTCGCGGCGGCCGGGTGATCGATCCGGCTTCGGGCCTCGATGCCGTCCGCGACATCCTCATCGAAAACCGGTTCGTCACCCAGATCGGCGAACACGTCGATCCGGGCGATGCGCGCGTCGTCGATGCGGCGGGATGCATTGTTGCGCCGGGCTTCATCGACATGCATGTCCACCTGCGCGAACCGGGGCAAACGCACAAGGAAACGATTGCGAGCGGCAGCGCGGCGGCAGTCGCCGGCGGATTTACGGCCGTCGCGTGCATGCCGAATACCGATCCGGCGCTCGATTCGCCCGGCGTGGTCGCCGACGTCCTGCGGCGCGCCGAGGCCGCGGCGCTTGCGCGGGTCTACCCGATCGGTGCAATCACGCGCAACCGGGCGGGCGAGGAGCTTGCCCCATACCATTTACTTGCCGACGCCGGCTGCGTAGCGTTTAGTGACGACGGTGCGACCATTGCGAATCCGCGCGTCCTGCGCAACGCTGCACGCTATGCTGCCGATATCGACGCGGTGTTCATATCGCACTGTGAAGACGCGCACCTGAAGGGCGATGCCGTTATGCACGAAGGCGCGGCATCAGCTCGCCTCGGGCTCGAGGGCAGTCCGGGCCTGGCCGAGGACATCATCGTTGCGCGCGACTTGCTGATCGCCGAAGACGCGGGAAAGCGCTGGCATATTGCGCACGTATCGACCGCGCGGTCGCTGGATCTCGTGCGTTTCGCACGCTCGCGCGGCGTACGCGTCACCTGTGAAGTGACGCCGCATCATCTGCTCCTTTTGGATGACCGGTTCGACGGCTATCGTGCCGATGCGAAAGTCAACCCGCCGCTGCGCGAGGACGGCGATCGCGCCGCGCTTCTCGCCGGCGTTCGCGACGGAACGATCGATGCGTTCGCGACCGATCACGCGCCGCACGGGCTCGACGAAAAAGCGCAATTGCTCGAAGCGGCCCCGGTCGGATTTACGGGGCTCGAAATCGCCGTCGGTGCATATGCGGCAGCACTTCCCGACTTGTCGCTCGACCGCTACATCGCGCTGATGTCGACCAATCCGGCGCGGATTCTCGGCGTTCCCGGCGGCTCGCTTGGGGTCGGCAGCCTCGGCGACGTGACGATTTTTGCCGAGCGGGCGTGGACGATCGATGCGCGTCTCTTCCATTCTAAGGGAAAGAGTACGCCGTTTGATGGTGCGACGTTCGGGCGCCGGCCGGTCGCGACGCTGGTCGACGGGTTCGTCGTCTTCGAGCACGGCCGCGTCATGCCGCGCGACGAAGGCGTGCCCGCGTGAGTCGCGCGCTGCTGCTGCTCGCCGACGGCACGCGTTTCGAGGGCGAGGGATTGCAAACCGGCGGCGTTGCGCTCGGCGAAGCCGTGTTCTATACCGGCATGACCGGGTATGAAGAAGCGCTGACGGACCCGTCGTATGCCGGCCAAATTCTTACGTTCACCTATCCGATGATCGGGAACTACGGTATTTCGGGCGAGGTGTCGCAGCATCCGCACGCGTGCGTTGCCGGTGCCGTCATCAAGCAACTCGCGAAGCACCCGTCGCATCACGCGAGCAAAATGGATCTCGGGAGCTGGCTCGACGAGCAAAACGTGCGCACGATCGTCGGAATCGATACGCGCGCTCTAACGATTGCCCTGCGCGAACACGGCACGATTGCCGCCGCACTGGCGGTTGGCGACGACGCCGTTACGCGGGCGGATGATGAGCTAACGCACTACGTACGGGAAGCGACGACCAAAGGGCTCGTCGCGAGCGTCGCCGACGCCTACAAACCGGGCGAGACGCACGTTCACGGCGGCAAACGGATCGTGGTGCTCGACTGCGGCGTCAAGCGCGCGATCATCCGTGAACTCGAAGCGCTCGATGTAACGGTTACCGTTTTGCCGTACGCGACATCCCGCGAAGCAATTCTCGAGGCACGGCCGGAAGCAATCGTCATTTCGCCGGGGCCCGGCGACCCGCGCGAACTTGGCGACACGGTCGGACTTTTGCAATCACTCGTCGGCACGATGCCGATGTTCGGGATATGCCTGGGCCATCAACTGCTCGCACTGGCATGCGGCGCGCAGACGTACAAATTGAAATACGGGCATCGCGGCGGCAATCAGCCGGTCAAGGACCTCATCCACTCCGACGTTCTCGTGACGGCGCACAATCACGGTTACGCCGTCGACGGCGCAACACTGCCCCCCGACCTCGAAGCGACGATGATCAACCTCAACGACGGCACAAACGAAGGCTTCCGCCACCGCACGCTCCCAATCTCCGGCGTCCAATTTCACCCGGAAGCGTCGCCCGGCCCGTTCGACGCGCGCTACCTCTTCGCACAGTGGCTTGATTCGTTGTCCTAATCACCTGTCGGCAAATCCGGCGGGGAGCCTCGCACGCGCGCCGGGAAATCTGCTCGCGTGAGTTCAATGCGCCGCGGCGTCGCCGCGTTTCTCGGCGTGCTGGCGCTAGGCGCGTTCGGTGATGTTGCGCGGGCGCAGGGTTTGCCGCGGCTGCATGTGCTCGCGATCGATCAGTATGCCGACCAGCTTACGGTTGCGCCGCACGAGCAATTTCATGTCACGATTCGGGTTGTCGTCGCCGAGCGACGCGAGCGGCTCGACGAACTCGTGCTCGGTGACTTGGATAATTGTTCGATCGTCGGCGATGAACGGCTGCACGCACCACTGCCGAAAGGAATGGAGTTTACCGAACGCCTGACACTCGAAGCGGACGCGCCGGGCACGGCCACTATCACGCCGGCCTATCTGGACGCGATCAATCCATCGGTCGGCCGGGGGCTGCGCTATTCAGCAAAGCAGGTCATTCGCGTCCGGGTCACTGCGGCTGCGCCCATCGATGCAACATTTCGCACATTCGTCGCCCTGCTGCGAACCCTACTGCTTGTTGGCGCAGCAATCGTCGCTGCGCTCATCGTACTTGTCGTCTTTCTGCTGTTCGCAAAGCGCAGGGTGCGGTCGTCCGCTCCGGCCGCCGTCGCGGCCGTTGAAATCCCCACCGCGCGCCCGCCGTCACGCGAGATCCAACTCGCCGATGCCGTGCGCCGCTATCGCAGTTCCCGCAATCAGGAGGCACTACTGCGCCTGCGCGGCTTGCTGTTTGAATGCGCCGGTGCCGATCACGGTGCGACGCTCGCCGATGCACTACGACGCCTCGGAGCAGGTGATGCGTCACTCCGGTTTGCGCTATCCGCGGCGGAACGCGCGGCTTTCGGGCCGGCCGGTGAGCGCGAACGCGCGGGCGACGAACTTCTTAGCGCGCTCGAAGCGTACTCCGGACGACTCGCGGCGAAGCCCCCGGTATGAACATCGCGAATGCTGCGTCCGTTCGGCCGCGGGCGGTGACCGTGGCAATCGGGGCGACGATCATCGGTCAGTCCGAAGCCGTCGACGCGCTGGTGCTCGCGCTCATCGCCGGCGGCCACGTGCTGCTCGAAGGTGCTCCGGGCGTGGCGAAGACGCTGGCCTGCCGGGCCCTGTCGGCTGCAATCGGCGGCAGTTTTAAACGCATTCAATTCACGCCCGATCTCTTACCAAGCGATATCGTCGGCACCCGCATTTTCGATCAGCGCTCCGGCGACTTTGCGACCGTACGCGGTCCGATCTTTGCCAATATCGTCTTGGCAGACGAAATCAACCGCGCGCCGGCTAAAGTTCAATCGGCGCTGCTCGAAGGCATGCAGGAACATCGCGCGACGATCGGCCTGGACACGTACGATTTTCCGGCGCCGTTTGCCGTGCTTGCAACGATGAATCCACTCGACGGTGACGGTACCTACGCCTTACCGCTCGCGCAACTCGATCGGTTTCTGGCAAAAGTCGTCGTCGGCTACCCGTCGCTCGCCGAAGAGACCGAGATCGTTGCGCGCTACGGCGCACACGACGTCGAGTTTCGTAGCGATGTCGCCGGCCCCGATGATGTACTCGCTTGGCAGCGCGAGGCACGCACGGTGTTCCTCGATGATCGCGTCCGCGACTACATCGTTGCGCTCGTGCGCGCGACGCGTGGGGCGCGTTACGTCGAACACGGTGCGTCGCCGCGCGCGGCGCTTGCGCTCGCAGCCATGGCGCGCGCGCGAGCATATCTCGAAGAGCGCCGTTTCGTGACGCCCGACGACGTGCGCGATCTTGCACCGTCCGTCTTGCGGCACCGCCTCGCGTTTGACTACCGCGCGGCCGCGGATGCCGTCGATACGCAAGCAATCGTTGGTGAAATCGTCGCAAGCGTGCCGGCGCCGTGAATCCGCTGCGCGCGGCAATTGTGCGCGGCGCGCGCCGCACGCCGCGCCGGGGCGACGGCGTTCGTTCGGTACGAGCCGGCGACGGCTACGAGTTCTCGCAACTGCGGGGCTACCTCGAGGGCGACGATCCGCGGCGCATCGACTGGGCGGCCAGCGCGCGTATCGGCGCACTGCAAACGCGCGTTTACCTCGAGGAAACGGCGCTCGTTCTTGCCGCCATCGTCGATGAGTCACCGTCGATGCGGGTCGGCCGCACGCGACGGTTGAGCGAAGCCGCCGCTGAAGCTGTGGCCGCGTGGTTTTCTGCGGCCGAAAATGAGGACCGCGCGAAGCGCCTCGTCGACGATCGCATCGTCGAAGGTCGTCGTCCAGCGACGGCCGTTCGGGCAAACGGCCCGTTCGACTTGATGCGCACGCTCGAGCTTGCGGTTCGCGTGCTACCGCGCGGCGCGTCGCTGCTACTCGTTACGGACGGCTTCGATCTGCCGGCCGATGATGACGGACTTTTATTGCGGCTTGCATCGCGCTGCGATGCGACCGTGCTGTTAGCGCACGATCCTTGGCATGACGGTATTCCGCTGCGTGGCCTGCGCCGGATCCGCGACGTCGAGACCGGCCGGTCACGCCTGCTTTTCTTCGGGAAGCGCGAACGCGAAAAGTTTGTACGCGCGGTCGCCGCCCGGGAAGCAGCGCTGCGCGCGCGGTTTGTCCAAGCCGGCTGGCGCGCCGGCGCACTCGACGTCGCCAATGGCCGAGCATCGCTCGAAGCGGCGTTCGGCATGTCATGAGTTTTTCGCATCCGGCCATGCTGCTGCTGACCGCGCTCGTACTCACCGTACTGCTGCTCGCGTTGCGCGCGCTCGCCGCAAGACGGTCCGCCGAGGCGCTCTCGTATTCCAACATCGCATTTTTAGAAATAGCGACGGCATCGCGCATCCCGTGGGGCGCGGTACTGGCCGTCGCGTGGGGTTTCGCGTTTGCGTGCATGGGCGTTGCACTTGCCGGACCGCATGTGGTCGCGCCGGTAATCGTGCGCGACGGCGCGGTCGCCTTGTGCATCGATACGTCGGGCTCGATGGCGTCAACCGATGTTCGCCCCACGCGGGCGGCCGCCGCCGTACTTGCCGCGCGCGCGTTCGTCGACGGTGTGCCTGACGGTACGCGGATCGCCGTGATCGCCTTCTCTTCAAGTGCGGCCGTCGTCATGCCGGCAAGCGACGACAAGGATGCCGTGCGCGAATCGCTCGACCGCATCCCGCCACCGAACGGCGGCACCGCGATCGGCGATGCACTCGCCATTGCGGCGCGTACCTTACCCGCCGTTCGCCGCCGCGCGATCGTCTTGGTGACCGACGGCGTCAACAACGCCGGCAGCGACCCGCTTGCCGTCGCACAGGAACTGGGCGCTGCGGGCGTGACGATTTATACCGTCGGTATCGGCACGAGCGGCAGCGGCATGCTCATTCCCGGAACGGCGGAAGAAGCCGATCTCGATGAAGACGCACTGCGCACGATTGCTGCCAGTGCGCACGGTGCCTACGCACGTGCCGCCGACGCGGACGCGCTGCGCGCAAAACTGACGGATCTTGCGCGCACGTCCACCCGCGAACCGCGCCGCATCGACGCATCACTGCCGGTCGCTATCGCGGGCGGCTTGCTCATGATCGTCGCGAGCGCGGGCGCCTTTGCGCTCGGACGTTTTCCCTAACCCGAGGCAACAATGAGTGACGATATCGTAAGCGCACGCATGAACTACGAACGCGGAGAACTCGACGCCGCATCGATCGACGCGAATCCGTTCGCGCAATTCGGCGTGTGGTTTGACGAGGCACGCGACGCCGATATTCGCGAGCCCCATGCGATGACGCTGGCGACGGCGGATGGCGCCGGGCATCCGGCGGCACGAACCGTGCTCTTGCGCGGTTGGGACGAACGCGGTTTCGTATTTTTCACCAACTATCGCAGCCGCAAAAGCCAAGAGATTGCCGCTAAGCCGCTGGCAGCGCTGCTGTTTTACTGGAGCGCACTCGAGCGGCAGATTCGGATTGAAGGCGTCGTCGCGCAGATCGATCCGGCCGAATCCGATGCGTACTTCGCATCCCGCCCGCGCGGACACCGGCTGAGCGCATGGGCATCGCCGCAAAGTTCTCCGGTTCGGGATCGCGCCGTATTGGAAACGGAAATGCTCGAATGCGAACGCACATACGCGGGCATTGATGTTCCGCGGCCGTCGTTCTGGGGCGGGTATCGGGTCCAACCCGCGCGATTCGAATTTTGGCAAGGCCGGCCGAATCGCGTTCACGATCGTTTGGCATACGAGCGAACGGCAGAAACCGGCGCATGGTCGATCGTGCGGCTCGCGCCCTAGCGCTATTCGCTCCAACCTTCGACGGCCGCGGCCATGGCGCGCAGCCGGCGATAATTTTCGCTCCAGTCACCCAGCGGAGATGAGAGATACGTCCGGCGTGCTGCCGCATAGCCGGGCAGCGCGTCGAGTTCCGACGGACCGGCGAGAAGCGTGCGCAGCGTTGCGTCGACATTTTTGTCACGCGCTTTCATCGCATTCGCACAACCCGCGCCGATAAAATAGCCCGCGACAAAGGCCGGTTTCCAGCGATCCACACTCATACTGCGAAATGCAGCGGCGTTGCCCGCGGCGGCCGCTGCGGCGAGAAGGTCACGCGACCGGTCATCGGCTGCGTCAACGAGATCGGCTTGCATCGTTGCGGCAACAAACGCGTGCAGGGGCGGTTGGCCGACGAGCGCCGGATGCGCGTCAAGCGAAACGGCGGCAACCGTCGCGAGACCGCGCTGTGCTTGCGCCTGCGGTCCGGCGTCGGTCGGCACCAGCACCGCAGCCGGTTGCGGAAACTCCGAGTCGACTTCATCGGCAATCCCATCACCGTCGAGCAAATGCGCCAGCGTTCCCGCATCGCGCCGGTGCAAGTAGAGGTAGTTGGTGTGCGACGCTGCCGCTGTCGGCTGTTCGAGCGAATGAAACTCGGCGTCGGCTAGACCGAGCTGAATCAACCACCAGCGATGAGCGTTCGCGGGACTTGCTACGGCGACGCTTGCAAGCGACGGTGCATCATTTGCCGGTTCGATGACGGCGCCGCTTACGAGCGAGCGGCGCAGGACGGATGCGCGCACATCGTACTGATTGCCGCCGGTCGAAAGTTCCGGCTCGCTCGTGAACGAGCGGAGATCGGCATCAAAAAAGGGCGTGAGTGCGACTAAGCCCAGGGCGCTGGGGTCGGCCGAATAGATCATCACGCGCAGCATTGCGGCTCCGTGCGCGACTAATGTCGCTTCGTCATCGCCGGCCGCGGCGGGCATGCACGAAAAGAGCGTCAAAACGCCCGCGAACGCGCAGGCCGTAAACCTCTTCCCCATCGCCGACACCTTCGCGTTTGGCGAGGACTCCCCGTCCGCGAGGACAATCGTAGGCGGGATATGTCCCGGCGAACCATCCTCGTCATCGGCTCGGGTCCGATCATCATCGGACAAGCGGCCGAATTCGACTACGCCGGTGTTCAAGCGTGCCGTGCGTTGCGCGAAGAAGGCCACCGGGTCATTCTCGTCAACTCGAATCCGGCGACGATTATGACCGATCCCGAAGTCGCCGACGCGGTATATCTGGAACCGCTTACCGTGCGCTCGGTCGAACAGATTATCGCGCGCGAACGCCCCGATGCACTGCTGCCCACGCTCGGCGGACAGACCGGGCTCAACCTTGCCGTCGAACTTGCCGAGGCCGGCGTCATCGAAAAGTACAACGTCGAGCTGTTGGGCACGCCGCTCGACACGATTAAACTCGCCGAAGACCGCGAACGCTTTAAAGCAAAAATGATTGAGATCGGCGAGCCGGTTCCCGCCAGCGTCGTCGTCACCGACATCGAGGCCGGTATTGCGTTTGCCGCCGAGCACGACTACCCGCTCATCGTGCGGCCCGCCTTTACGCTCGGCGGAACGGGTGGCGGACTCGTCTACGATGAGGCGGAGTTGCGAACGACGCTCGCGACGGGACTCGAAGCGAGTATCATTCACCAAGCCTTGGTCGAAACGTCGCTGCTCGGTTGGAAAGAAATCGAGTACGAAGTCCTGCGCGACAGCGCCGACAACTGCATCATCGTCTGCAACATGGAAAACATCGACCCTGTCGGCGTTCACACCGGCGATTCGATCGTCGTCGCGCCGTCGCAGACGCTGTCCGACCTCGATTACCAAATGCTGCGGACATCGAGCATCAACGTCATTCGCGCGCTCAAGGTGCAAGGCGGCTGCAACATTCAGTTCGCGTTGCACCCCGATCGTAACGAGTACCAGATCATCGAAGTCAACCCGCGCGTCTCGCGTAGTTCGGCGCTTGCATCGAAAGCGACGGGCTACCCGATCGCCAAGATCTCAACGAAGATCGCGCTGGGACAAACGCTCGATGAAATTGCGAACCCGGTGACGGGCGTTACGAAAGCCGCCTACGAACCGACGCTCGATTACTGCGTCGTCAAAGTGCCGCGCTGGCCGTTCGACAAGTTTCCGCTGGCCGATACGCGCCTAGGCACGCAGATGAAATCAACCGGTGAAGCGATGGGCATCGGTCGCACGTTTAAAGCGGCTTTGATGAAAGCGATCCGGGGTCTCGATCTCAAGTTCGAGACGCTGACGGGCGGCGCGTTCTCTGAGTGGAGCAACGACGAACTCGAGCGCGTGCTCGCCGTTCCGACGCACGAACGCCTCTTCGCGGTTGCCGAGTTGCTGCGGCGCGGCCGCAGCGTCGACGAGCTGCACGCGATTTCAACGATCGATCGCTTCTGGATTTGGGAGCTGGACGAACTCGTCGATCTCGAAGAGCGGTTGCGCGTAGGAGCGACGGAGAGCGATGTCATCGCTGCGCTTAATGCCGGCTATTCGCAGCGCGGCATCGGCTCGCTCAGCGGACCCGGCGTTGCGGCGCCGGCGCGCAATCCGTCATTTCGCATGGTCGATACGGCGGCTGCCGAGTTCCCGGCGAAATCGCCGTACTACTATCTGTCGCACGGTGAAGCCGACGAAATGCGGATGCCGCCCAAACCGGCCGTCGTGGTCGTCGGGAGCGGTCCGATACGCATCGGCCAGGGCATCGAGTTCGACTATTCTTCCGTTCACGCGGCGTGGGCGCTGCGCGCGGCCGGCCGCTCACCCGTCGTCATCAATAACAACCCCGAAACCGTATCGACGGACTTCGATGTGTCGGACGTGCTGATCTTTGAGCCACCGGGAGCAGATGAAGTTGAAGCGGCGTATCGCGCGACCAACGCTCAGGGCGTGATGCTGGCGTTCGGCGGCCAAACGGCGATCAACTTAGCCGACGAACTCGCCAAGCGCGGCGTCACGATCGTCGGCAGTGACCGCGCGTCGCTCGATATGGCCGAAGACCGGGAGAAATTCGACGCAGCGCTCACGCGGCTGGGTGTCGCCCGTCCGCAAGGCCGCGCTGCCAAGACGTTTCGCGAAGCACGCGTCATCGCGCGCGAACTGGGATTTCCGGTACTGGTTCGTCCATCGTATGTGCTGGGCGGCCGCGGCATGGAGATCGTCTATAACGAAGGGCAGCTCGCATCGTACATCGGCTCGGCGCCGCCGCCGACGCCCGGCGCACCGTTGCTGGTCGACAAGTATCTGCGCGGTTTGGAAGTCGAGGTCGACGCCGTTTTCGATGGCGACGACATTCTCATTCCCGGCATTTTCGAACATGTCGAACGCGCGGGCATCCACTCGGGCGACTCGATTAGCGTCTACCCGACTCAAACGGTCGCGCCCGAGATGGTCGACCGCATTGTTGCCGTCACCGAAGCCATCGCTCGCGAACTCGGTATTCGTGGCTTGATCAACATCCAATTTGTCATCCATGACGGCGGTCTGTTCATCATCGAAGCCAATCCGCGCGCAAGCCGAACCGTGCCGATCATCTCCAAGGCAACGGGCATCAACATCGTTGCCGCCGCGACCCGTATTGCACTGGGCGAGAAGCTACGCGACATGCCGTACGGAACCGGCCTCTTACCGTCTCCGGACTTCACCGTCGTGAAAGTCCCGGTGTTTTCGTTTGCAAAAATGCGCGGCGTCGAAACAATTCTTGGGCCCGAGATGAAATCGACCGGCGAAGTGCTCGGTATCGATGCGACCTATGCGGGCGCTCTGCGCAAGGGGTTCGTCGGTGCGGGCGTACGCTTGCCGCGCGAAGGTGGTCGCATCCTCGTTTCGATATCCGATGAAGAAAAGCAAGATGCAATACCGCTGTTACGGCGTTATATCGCACTTGGGAATGCACTCGTGGCCACGCCCGGAACGTACGCGATGTTGACCCAAGCCGGCATCGCGAGCGAGCGTGTCAATAAGATCTCCGACGGCTCACCGCACGTGCTTGAGGTTATCTCTCAGCGTTCGGTCGATCTCGTCATCAACAACGCCACCGGCTCGCGCGAACTCGCGGATAACTATCGCATTCGCCGCGCAGCAGTCGAAGCGTCAATTGCTTGCTTAACGAGTTTAGACACCGCCGCCGCGCTCGTCACGGCATTCGAATCGGAGTCCGGACCACCGCGATCACTGCAAGAGTATCAAGGTTCGCTGCTCGCGCGCTCGTAGCGAGAGGGTGCAAAATATTGTAGCTGTCAGGCGCTTGGTCGAGAGGCTTGACGTTTGTAATGATTGGCGCACAAGCAAGCGGCAACCGTAACGCCCGGCGCGGCGAAACGGGTACCATAAGGCGTCAGCCGGACGTTCGTCCCGCTTTCGTGGGTGGGTGAGAATGGGCAAGCGGACGCAAAATATCTGCCGGCTGCTGTTTGGTCGAATTGATTGAATCGAGCGGCGAGTAAACGCGCGACTGGACCGTCGGTGTCGCAAAACGGTCAACGGCTGACAGCGCTCTGGGAAATCGCAACCGCGCCTCGCACAGACGAGCGAACGCGCCTGTTGGCGATGCTTAAGGCCGGCGCAAGCGCCTTACGTCCAAACCAAACTTTCCACGGACAGCTCGGCTATCAAGATGGCGAGGAACTCGTGATCGTCGCCGGCGCTCAGGGTGAGCGTGATGCGCGCAGCGACGCAGCCGAACCGTTTTTGAGCGAAGGTGTGCGGTGCTTGATCAAAGACGGCATTCACGCAAAGATGCGCGACGTCCAGGGGACCATCGGGTGGGCTGATGCACGCAGTAATCCGGAGTTGGCAGAGCTGGCCCGGATTCGCGATTTTGGCAGCCGCGCGATCATTGGTTCGACCTTTCGCGTTGGCGTCAGGACGTACTATCTGGTGTTTTTCTCATTCGAACCGGCAGCGCAAGCGTTTACGCAGGATGACTACGCCTACATGGACGTCTTAGCGTCCTTTGTCGCCAGTCATCTGCATCGGCGTACGGAAGGCGTTGCGAAAATCCAGCTCGAGCAGCATACGCGCCGCTTGACGACGCTCTGGGAAATTGCGACCGCGCCGCGGGTGGACGACCGCGCGCGGCTGTTGGCGATGCTCGAAGCCGGCGCGGGCGCCTTACGCCCAAGCCAAGCGTTCCACGGACAGCTCAGCTATCAAGACGGCGACGATCTCGTGATCGTCGGCACCGCACACATGGCAGACTACGTCCCGAAGCCGCAGGACGATGCGCCGCTGACCGAAGGCTTTCGGTTTCCGATTGAAGACGGCATACAGGCCGAGGTGCTTGCAGTCCACGGTGCGGTCGGATGGGAAGACGTGCACACCGTTCCGGCATTGCAGAGACGCAAGCGCGTCCGAGACTTCGGTGGCCGAGCGATCATCGGTTCGACGTTTCTGGTCGGCACACGGCCGCATTTCCTCATGTTCTATTGCACCGAAGAAGCGGTGCCCGCATTCAACCAAGACGATTACGCCTATATTGACGTCTTGGCGTCCTTCTTTGCCGCCCATTTTCAGCAACGCACGGAAAGCGATGCGGAACGACGCCTGGCGCAGAATGTGTCCCGCTTGGCCGCGCTTTGGGAAATCGCGACGGCGCGCCGAGTCGGTGATACGACGCGTCAGTTGGCAATGCTCGATGCCGGTGCGAAAGGTCTACGTCCGGGCCAAGTATTCCGCGGACAGCTCAGCTATCAGGACGGCGATGAAATCGTGATCGTCGCCGGAACGTACGGCGAAGGGGAGGTGCAGGGCGAAGTCGTCGAGCCGTATTTGATCGAAGGCACGCGGGCGTTGGTTGGAGACGGGATACACTCCAAGTTGCTCGAGGCCCGCGGGACGATCGGATGGGATGACGTGCGCATTGTTCCGGAGTTGTCGAAGTTGCGACGTATTCACCACTTCGGCAGTCGCGCCGTTATCGGTTCGACGTTTCGAGTGGGCCCGCGAACGTACTTCCTCCTGTTTTTCTCCTATGAACCGGCAGCGCAACCGTTCCGGCCGGATGATTACGCATATATCGAAGTCCTCGCGTCGTTCTTTGCAAGTCAGCTATACCAGACCACACAACGCGATCGCATTCGCGAACAGCTCGAGATCGATTCGCTCACGGGACTGCCCAACCGCGCGACATTCCGCTCGGCCGCTAGGCAAACAATGAACGCCTGCGCCGCTTGCGCCATCATTGTCATTGAAGTTGACCGGTTTCGCGGCATCGTCGAAGCAGTCGGTCATCAAACGGCGGACGCGTTATTGGTCGAGGTTGCCGCAGCGTTCGCCGGCATGGCCGGGAAGGGCGAATGCGTGGGGCGGATCAGCGGCAACACCTTTGCTCTGTTGATGACGAATGTACATTCCGACTCGGTTGCGTACGATCGCGGACGCAAACTCATTGCCGCTTTGAAGCGTCCCTACTCGATCGGCGACCGTTTGGGGCGCGAGCACGTCGCGCTGAGTGTCAGCGCCGGCCTCGCGGTTGCAGGCGTCGGAAACATTTTTGAAGAGCTGCTCATGCATGCGGAGACCGCGCTGGCCGCGGCGAAGCAAATGGGAAGTGGCTCGCTGGCCCTCTTTAGTGAAGAAATGGAAGCATCGGTCGCACAGCGCCGTCTCGTTCAAGAAGAACTCGCGCAGGCGATCGATGACGGTCAGCTTGACGTTGTTTATCAGCCGACGATCTCACTTGCGACGATGAACGTTTGCGGCGCTAAGGCACTCCTGCGGTGGATGCATCCGGATCAAGGGACAATACTCCCCGCCGCGTTCCTCCCGTTTGCGTGGGAGAACGGTTTGAGTTCGCGAATCGGCGCATTCGTTATACGCCGCATGAGCGTTGATGTGCCGGGGCTCGGCGCGGGCGATTCGGATTTCCGGACGTATTTCAATCTATCAGAACCAGAGCTGGCGAGCGAGAAACTCATGAACGACCTTCAGCTAATCCTCTACGGCAATCGTGCTTTGGCGGGCGCTTTGGGAATGGAGATTACCGAGAGCGCGGCCATGCGCGACCCCCAACGCACGATGGACGTGCTCGGACGACTGCAACATCACGGGCTATGCGTCGCGATCGATGATTTCGGAGGCGGGCATGCATCATTTTCGACGCTGAAAAAACTTCCACTCAACGTCATCAAGATCAACGGCCGTCTCGTGCGCGGGCTTCCCCACAACCACGATGCCGTAGCAGTCGTGAGTGCGTTACTGGCGGTTGCCGAATCCTTTGGCTGCACGGCGATCGCCGACGGTGTCGAAACGGGAGAGCAGTTGGCGTGGCTCAAGGCGCATAAGTGCAGCATGGCTCGAGGTTATTATATCGCCCGGCCGATGAGTGCCGGGGCGTTTCGTGCCTGGCATGCGCAACGAGGGAAATTAGCCGCCGTCGTCTAGCCACGGATGTTCGCGTACGTGTCGCGTCGTAGACTCTTCCTGGCATGAGTGAAAACGGAGATCCGCGGGCCTACGTTCTGGGCGGCAATGCGAGTACGCTGGCGTTCGTGTCGAGCCTGATTCCCGAGAACCGTCAGGTGACGGCGTGGCTGGTTCCGCTCGCATGGACCCCGATCGGCGTAGCGATCGGCGAAACCTGGCAGCGCGTGAATATCGCCGCCGACAACGTGCCGGGCTGGGCCGATCAAACATTCTCGGCCGAAGACGAGCGATCGTTCGTGACGTCGCCGCGCGATTTAGAGATGCTCGCGCGGATCGGCTGGAACGCAGCGACACCGACGGAGTTCGGCGAAAACGTGATCGTCAATCCGGACGACATTCCTGAAGACGTGCTCGACGCGCTTGCGCACCCGGCCGAGATGCTCACCCAGTGTGCGGTATGCCGGCGCACCTGTGTGCGCGATCATTTCGTTTGGAACGACCGGCGGCTGTGTGCGTGGGACTATCACGCCAGCGTCTTCGGCAAACGCGGACCATGGCGCGAAACGCCGTACGAAGAGCATCATTTTGAAACCTTGCCGAAAGCAAAGTATGTCGCCGGGGGTCTGCTCGACGAAGTCGGCGCCGATGCCGTGCTCGCCGTCGACGGTATCGACGACGCGCTCGCGCGCCGTTTGATCGGCGAAGTCATGACGAACGATGCCGGCCCGCATCTCGCCGTGCGGACGGAAAGCGGATACACGGTGCTGCGCGAGCGCGCGGGAGAGACCACCTGACCGACCGCGCAATCGGCCGGCTTGCGACACTCTTCCTCTTGTTGTTCGCCGTTCTGGCGCTACGGCAACTCTGGATCGTTTTAATCGATGGACCGGCGCTCGCGACGAACGAACGTAATCCGCGGCGCACGCAAATATCCATCGGTCGTGGTTCGATCGTTGCACGCGACGGAACGCCGCTTGCCATTACTCGCGGCGGCCGGCGCGTCTATCCGCTCGGTTCGCTCGTGGCGCATGCCATCGGATACGCGTCGGGCCGCTACGGCACGTCGGGGCTCGAAGATGCATTCGACGGCGTGCTTACCGCGCGCCCCGACGCATCGGACGCCTTCACGCAAATGCGCGATATTGTCACCGGTTCGCGCGGTGCGCCGCGCGGCAACGATGTCGTCACGACGCTCGATCTCGACATTCAGCGCGAACTTGTCGCGGATCTGCGCACCTATGCTCGCGGCGCGGGCGTCGTCATGGATCCGCGGACGGGCGCCGTGCTCGCGCTGGCAAGCATACCGGGATTTGATCCCAATACGCTCGATCGCGACTTTCCGCAGCTCTCGAAGGACGAACGCAGTCCGTTGCTCGATCGCAGCATCGCGGGTCTCTACCCGCCGGGGTCATCGTTTAAGATCGTGACGGCGGCCGACGCGCTTGACGCCGAAATCGTGACCCCGCAATCCGCCTTCGTTGACAATGGCGGTTTTCGCGTCGGTACGTTCGTCGTTCATGACGACGAGGACGAGTTCATCGGAACGCAAACACTCGTCGGCGCTTTTGCGCTATCGAGCAATGTCGATTTTGCTCAAGTCGCGCTGAAAATCGGCGTCGACCGCTGGTTCGACTACGCAGCGCGCTGGCAGCTGGGTAAATCGGTCGCGTTTGATTTGCCGGCCGCGCGCGATCGGTTGCCCGCCAAAGCCGATGTCAGCCCGTCGATTTTGGCGCAGCTCGGATTCGGGCAGGCGTCCCTGCTTGTCACGCCGCTACGCATGGCGCTCGTCGGCGCAACGATCGCGGGCGGCGGTGTCACGCCGCGACCGTATCTTGTGCGCAGCATCGCCGGTCGCGATACGTCGCTTGCAACGCGCTCCGAGCAATTGGCATCCCCCGTGTCCGCCGAAACCGCGCACGCCGTGCGCGACATGATGATCGCCGTCGTCCGCTCGGGAACGGGGCGGGTGGCTGCACTCCCCGGCGTGACCGTCGCCGGAAAGACCGGTACGGCGACCAACCCGCACGGCCGCTCCCACTCGTGGTTCGTTGCCTTCGCCCCGGCCGAGGCACCGCGCTACGTGGTTGCCGTGATCGTCGAGAACGTCGGCTATGGCGCGACCTATGCGGCGCCGATCGCGAGGAACGTCCTACGGGTCGCGCTGAGGAAAGAGCGAAGATAACGACCCGTGCAGCCGCAAGTATTCAACAACCGGTACCGGATCGAGTCTCGCCTGGGAAACGGCGGGATGGCAATCGTGTACGGCGGCACCGATACCCTGCTGCGGCGCAGGGTGGCCGTCAAAGTGCTGCGCGAGCAATACGCTGCCGACGAAGATTTCGTCAAACGCTTTTCGTACGAGGCGCAGTCGGCGGCCAAGCTCTCGCACCCCAATATCGTTAACGTCTACGATTTCGGGACGGAAAATGACGCGTATTTCATCGTCATGGAGCTTGTCGACGGTGAAACGCTCGGCGCGCAGATCGCCTCGGCTCGCGTAATTCCCGAAGCGGTTGCCGTCGACTACGCCATTCAAATCGCAAGCGGCCTCGCGTACGCGCACCGTCAGGGTCTCCTCCACCGCGATATCAAGCCGGCCAATATTCTGATCACCAAAGACGACGTCGTCAAGATTTCCGATTTCGGCATCGCGCGAGCCGTTTCCGAAAACACGATGGGCGTGACCCAGCCCGGCATGGTGATGGGCAGCGTGTACTATCTTTCGCCGGAACAAGCGCAAGGTTTCGACATCGACGAGACCTCCGATCTGTACTCGCTCGGCGTCGTACTCTATCAAATGTTGACGGGCTCGCTGCCGTTTGTGGGCGACACGCCGGTCGCGGTCGCGCTCAAGCATGTTTCCGAACCCGTGCCGCTCATCGATGCCACTGCAACCGGCATCAGTCCGGCGCTGGCTTCGATTGTCACCCGGCTGCTGCAAAAAAATCCGCGAGCGCGTTTTCAATCCGCTACGGACTTGGCGTCGGCGCTGCGCGAAGCGCGCGAGCGCCCAACCGTCACACAAACGATTGCTGCCGGCGCTCGCGGCGACGATCCAACGACGATCTCGCCGATCGTTACCGCACCGACGCCGCCCCCGCGGCGTTCGGCCGCACCGGATATTGGTCCGTACGTGACGGCAAACGGCCGCGGCAGTGTCGAAATTGTCGAGCGTGGATTCCCCCGTGGACGGCAGCTCGGCTGGGTGCTGTGGCTCGCACTCTTGCTGGTCGCAGTGGCCGGCGGCTATGCACTCTCCGTGCATCCGCTCTTTGGTCCGGCAAAGACGATCGCCGTCGCCGACTATGCCGGTCAAATGTCGTCGAGCGCGCAGCAAGCAGTAGCCGGGCTCGGCCTGCACTCGCACGTTACGACCGAAGACAGCAGCAGCGTTGCGCCCGACCGCGTCATCCGCCAGAATCCCGCGCCGGGCACCCAGCTCGCCGCCGACGACATTGTCGACCTCGTCGTGAGCAGCGGCGCTCCGCTAGTGGAAGTGACGGACGTCAAGGGCTACACCGGTGCCGATGCTGAGCGTCTACTAACCGGTGCAAAATTCCGCACGAAAACCATCGGACGGTTTAGTGCCGACATCGCCAAGGACACCGTGATCGCCGAGAACCCCGTCGCTCTGTCACACGCGCGCGAGGGATCGGTCATCACCCTAACGGTCTCGAAAGGCCAAGAACCTGCCAAGGTTCCGAGCGTTGTCGGCATGACCCTCGATGCTGCACGCACGCTGCTGAAGAGCCAAGGCCTGAACATCAACGTAAGCCAGCAAATCGAAAGTGCGTCGATTCCCGAGAATGCCGTTGCTTCGCAAACACCGGACGCCGGAACACAGGCCGATCGCGGTTCAACCGTAGAGGTTATGGTCAGCACCGGCGCGCCGCCGGCGAGCGTTCCCGACGTGAGCGGCAAATCACCCGACGTTGCTACCGGGCTGTTGCGCGATCGGGGATTTGTCACGATCATCACCTACAACGTCGATGCGTCCAATGCCACCGGCAATGTTACCGCCCAAGATCCGCCGGCAAATACGAGTGCGAAGAGCGGCTCGAAAGTGACAATCACAATTACCGTTCCCGGCACCGTTCCCGACGTGAGCGGCATGACGCTCGATGACGCCAAGAAAGCCATCATCGCAAACGGCTACACTGTCGGTAACATCGCCATCGATTCGACGGTCGGTAAAGAAGGCACGGTCGTGCGAACGGAACCCGAGGCCAACAAGGGAACGCGGCCGGGCGAATCGGTCGAGATTTACTTTCATCCGGTGGCTCCTGCGGCCAAGGCGTCGCCGTGACCGGACGGCGCATTCTGGGCGTCGATCCTGGATTACGGACCACGGGCTACGGCGTGATCGAACGCAGCGGTGACGGCTATCGCCTCATTGAAGGCGGCGTACTCCAGCCGCGCGCCGATCAGCCGATCGAGCTGCGCCTGCATCAGCTTCACGAAGCAATGCTGGACGTGGTTCGGACGACGCGACCCGACTGCATGGTGATCGAGGAGCTCTGGACGGCCTATAAAAATCCAATGACTGCCGTTCTCATGGGTCATGCGCGCGGCGTCATCGCGCTTGCGGCCGGCGCGAACGGTATTCCCGTGCATCATCTTGCGCACGCCTTAGTCAAACGCGTGCTCGCCGGCAGCGGAGCGGCGCCGAAAGCGCAAGTCAAAGGGATGGTCGTTCAGCTATTAGGGCTGAAGAAGCCGCCGGAACCGGATGACGTTTCCGACGCGCTGGCGCTAGCGATTGCGTACACGAATATCGAAACACAGCAGGCGCGCTTCGCTGCCGCCGGAATCATTTTGCCGGAGCGCCGCTCGCGCGCAACGCGCGCGGGCTGACATGTTCTCCCGTATTTCCGGCACGCTCGTCGAGCGAACGCAAGAAGCAGCCGTCATTGATACGGGCGGGCTAGCCTATGAGATCGTGGTGCCGCCTAGCGTTGCCAACAAATTACCGTCAGCACCCGGCGCTCCGGTCGAACTTGAAGTGTACGCGCAAGTCCAAATCGACGGCAACAGCGGTCGTTTTGTGTACTTCGGTTTCTCAAATCGAATCGAGCGCGACTTTTTTGAGGCGCTGATTTCGGTTGCGAGCATCGGCCCAAAATCGGCAGCCCGCGCATTTTCGCTCCCAATGGGCCGGATCGCTCGCGCGATCGACGAAGGCGATCACGTCTTTCTGCGCACCTTGCCCGGCATCGGCCAACAGAAAGCCCGCGACATCGTCGCGAAACTCCAGGGTAAAGTTACCCGCTTCCTACTGATCCAAGACGCCCCCACACCGGCAACAGCAGCGATTCCCGATTTTGCAACCGAAGCACTAGCCGTGTTGCTCCAACTCGCCTACCGTCGCACCGAAGCCGAAGAGATGATCGCGCAGACCCTCGAACGCACCCCGCACATCACCGACGCCGAATCATTGCTCGCCGAAATCTACCGCCAACGCGCCACCGCCGGCGTGAAATAATGTCCGTCCGCAAGAAGATCGTTGGGGCAGACGATGCGGCGCCCTTAGCCGAAGAAGAAGTAGCCGGGCGCGTGATGTCGGCTGATGCGGCGCTGGAAGATGACGTCTATGGCGCTACGCTTCGGCCGCATACGTTTGGCGACTATGTGGGGCAGGCGCAGATCGTTGATAATCTTCGGATCGCGATCGATGCGGCGAAACGGCGCGGCGAGCCGCTCGAGCACGTGCTGTTTTCGGGGCCGCCGGGCCTGGGCAAAACGACGCTGGCGGGGCTGATCGCGCGCGAGCTGGGCGGGGCGATGCGACCGACGTCGGGGCCAACGCTCGAGAAGCCCAAAGACTTGGTCGGCATTCTCACCTCGCTCGAAACCGGCGACATTCTGTTTATCGACGAGATCCACCGGCTCGGAACGGTCGTCGAAGAATATCTATATCCGGCAATGGAAGATTTTCAAATCGATTTTGTGGTCGATCGCGGCGCGTATGCCAAAACGTTGAAATTACCGCTCAAGCGATTCACGCTCGTCGGCGCGACCACGCGCGCAGGGATGCTGTCGGCGCCGTTACGCGATCGGTTCGGTATCATGCATCATCTCGATTACTACGATGCTGCCGATCTCGAGCGCATCGTCGAGCGCAGCGCACGGGTCCTCAATATTGAGATGGATGCCGAAGGCGCAGCGACGATTGCTAAGCGCAGCCGCGGTACGCCACGCATCGCGAACCGGCTATTGCGGCGCGTACGCGATTTTGCCGAGGTTCGCGCAGGCGGAATTATCACCGGCCCCGTCGCCGACGAAGCGCTGACCCGCGAAGGCGTCGACAGTTTAGGACTCGACCGGCTGGACCGCGCGTACTTATCCACGATTGCCGTGCAATACGACGGCGGCCCCGTAGGGATTAACGCGGTTGCGGCAACCTTGACCGAAGACGTCGAAACACTCGAGGACGTCGTCGAGCCGTATTTGCTCAAGGCGGGCTTCGTACAGCGCACCGCCAGCGGCCGCAAGATCACACCCGCCGCACTCGCCCACATGCGTTTGCGCACGTCGCACGGTGCGCATCAAGAGCGACTGCTCTAACCATGCTTCGCGCAATGTTTCTGCAAACGACGTTTGCCGGCATCGCAACCGGCGGACTCGATATTTGGTCGACACCCTCGCCGCGGCCCGGCGGCAGCATTCGCGTTCTTGTCTCGACGGACCGCGGGACCGAAATGCCGCAGGTGCTGGATCCGAACAGCTTTGCGTTTGCGGGCAAACGCTGGCGTGGCCGTCCATCGACCGCCGTATTGCCAAGCGGACGTGAGGGCGTGATCGCGACCCTGGATCTCGATGCCTACTTGTACGGCGTCGTTCCACTCGAAGCGTCACCTGGTTGGCCCGCTACCGCGTTGCAGGCTCAAGCCATCGTCGCGCGCACGTTCGCGCAACAAAAACGCACCTTGTCGCGGCCCTATGATGTTCTCGTATCCGAAAGCGATCAGCGCTACGGCGGTGTAGCGGCCGAGGCTCCGGCGACGAATGCCGCGGTCGACGCGACTCGCGGACAAACACTGACGTACGGCGGCGGCGCCGCGAGCGTTTTTTACGCATCATGTTGCGGCGGCCACACCGCTGATGCAGCCGAAATCTGGGGCCATAATGCCCTACCGTATCTGCGCGGCGTCGCGGACCCGCATTGCGTGCTAGCGCCCGACTACCGGTGGCAGCGCCGCATAGCGCTCGATCGCTTCGCCGCAATACTTGGTTCGCGCATGCCTGGAGATGTGACGGGCTTCACAATCGGACCCACGGACAGTGCGGGCCGGCCGCGCTCCATCGACGTCTTAGGTCGCGCCGGGCGCTCGACTCTCACGGCCATTGAGTTTCGCACACTGGTCGGAGCGGACATCGTACGGTCGACTTGGATTCGCGCGATCGGCATCGACACGACGCAGGCGGTGCCGCAAGTCGTCATCGAAGGCTCCGGCCGTGGTCACGGTGTGGGATTTTGCCAATGGGGCGCGCGCTTCATGAGCGTTGATGGAACGCCGGCGCGCGATATTCTCGCGTTCTACTTTCCCGGAACGGTTGTCGCCGGTGCCTGAGGGTTCAGAAAAACGGAATCCCGGCGCCGTGCGGCTGCGTCATTTTATCGATGTCGTCGTCGAAGATAAGCTGTCGTTCACGCTCTTTCGGTGCGCAATTGCCGACGTCTCGGCGACCGGCATGCGCATCATCGCGGACCAATACTTACCCAAGGGCACGAAATACACGTTTACGATGAAGAAGTCCCCGTTTCTGACATTGCGCGGTGAAGTGCGCTGGGTGCGGCCCTTCGAGCGAGAAACGTTTCAAGTCGGCGTGCTCTTCGTCGATGTCAGTGACGATGACAGCCGGCGACTCACGATGTTCCTCGATCTCGAACGGCAGCGCGTCCCATTGACGACCACCGACTCGTAGCGGCATACCGCTACGAGCTGCCCGAAGAACGCATCGCGCGCACGCCCTCGCCGAAGCGTGATGCAGCGCGATTGCTCGTTCTTGAGAACAGCGGCGCCTTAAGCGACAAGACGTTTGCGGATTTTCCGTCACTCTTGCGCCGTGGCGACGTCCTCGTGCTCAACGAGACCCGCGTGATTCCCGCGCGCTTATTCGGGCGTCGGCCGTCCGGCGGCACGGCCGAGGTGCTCTTACTGCGGCCAAGCGATCGCGAAACATTCGATTACACGGCGCGCGAATGGCTCGCACTCGTACGGCCCGGCCGCAAACTTCCCGCGGGCACGCGAATCGATTTCGGCCCGGCTGCCGCGACGATCGCCGGCGTGCTGCCGGATGGCCCGCGCATCGTTCGCTTCGACGACGGCGTCAACGTGCAGCATTTGCTGGAAACGCAAGGCGAGGTGCCGCTGCCACCATACGTCGGCACGGGCGACGCGTTGAGCGCCGAGCGCTATCAAACCGTTTTCGCGCGCGTGCCCGGCAGCGTAGCCGCGCCGACAGCGTCATTGCATTTCACGGCATCTATCTTGGACGCGATTGCTGCATCCGGCGTGGAGATCGTGCGCCTCGTACTCGACGTCGGCATCGGCACGTTTCGCCCGATGAACGGCGCCTCCATCGACGATCACGTGATGCATCCCGAGCGATACGACATCCCGACTGCAACCGCCGCCGCCGTCGAACGGGCGCGGCGAGAAGGCCGGCGCGTTATTGCCGCAGGAACGACAACGCTGCGCGCCCTCGAAGGCGCCGCACAGCGGGCAGGACGGGTCGAAGCGGGGCGTGGCGAGACCAGTCTTTTTATACGGCCGGGCTTCGCGTTTCGGGTGATCGACGCACTTTTGACGAATTTTCACTTGCCGCAATCGACGTTACTCGTGCTCGTAGCGGCCTTCGCGGGATACGAGCGGACGCACGCTGCCTACCGGCATGCGATCGCGGGCGATTACCGATTCTTTTCGTTCGGCGATGCGATGTTCGCGGAGCGTGGGTCAATCGAGGCGAACGAGCCTGATTGATGCAAATGCAGCCGACGTACGACCTCACGACGATTCCGGCGACACCCGAACAACGCCGCTCGGCAGTCTTCGTTCTGCTCGCCGTTATCGCCATTGCCGGTGTGGTGTTGCCGTTTGCGCGGCAACCGCTCGCTCCGTTCGTAGGTCTTATTCCAGCAATGTGCGGCGCGCTGGTCGTGATGGATTTCGTCACGGTAGCGCTGCTGCTGCGTCAAGCTCGCTTAGCGCGCCGCATCTCGCTCGTGGTGATGGCGATAGGATTTCTGTTTGCGGGAATTCTGCTCGTACCGTACATGCTCGTGTTTCCCGGCGTGTTTCCCGGGGCTGCGCAGCTGGCGGGACCGCAGGCCGGGAGTTGGCTATGGGTGAGTTTTCACGTAGCGATTCCGCTAGGCATCATTGCCGCCGTGTGGACATCGGGTACCTTGCCGGCGAAATTCCCGGTCGGCGCGGTCGTCGGCGTCAGCGGGATCTTTGCAGCGCTCTCATCGCTAGCGATCGTTCGCATTAGCTGGTGGCTGCCGCCGTTCACGATCGGCAACGCGTGGCAACCGGTCATTATCGCCGTTGTCGAACCCGCAATGCTCTTGGTCGTGGCAGCCACACTCGCCGCGCTCTCAACCTATGGCTTTAAAACGCGACTCGATTTGTGGCTCGGCGTCGCGCTCATTGCATCGGCGCTCGATATTGTCGTCGTGCTGGCAGCCGGCGGGCGCTACACCTTCGGATGGTACGGCGCGCGCTGCGAAACGTTTATCACGCACGGCGTCGTCCTGTTCGTGCTGCTGTCGGAATCCGGGCGGCTCAATGTGCTCGTGGCAGGTGCCGAACGCCGTATGCGCTCGGTCTTCGACGGCGTCGCCGACGCCGTAATCGCGATCGACTCCGAACGGCGTATTACGTTTTTCAACCCGGCTGCACGCCAGCTCTTTGGCTACGACCAACAGGACGGCCCCGAACTCAACATCGCCGTCGTCATTCCGGGGTTCGTCGATCAGCCGGCGCCGACCGGTGCCACGACGGTCGTCGAAGCCGAGGGCCGGCATAAGAACGGACGAATGTTTCCGATCGAAATGGCGTTCGGCGAAGGCGTCGAGGGCGACCGCCGGCGCACGATCGTCATCGTCCGCGACATCACGCAGCGCAAACGCGCCGATGCAGCGATCAAGGCGGCGCGCGATCAAGCGATTGAGTCTGCGACGACGAAGGCGCAGTTCTTAGCGACGATGAGTCACGAGATCCGCACGCCGATCAATGCGGTCGTCGGGATGTCGGAGTTGCTGATGCAATCCGATCTCCCGGCCGAAGCGTACGACTACGCCAAGACCGTTCGCGATTCAGCGGAGTCTTTGTTGAGCGTCATCAACGACATTCTGGATTTCTCCAAAATCGATGCCGGTAAGATGGAGATCGACTCGCGGCCATTATCGCTTGTTGCCGTCGTCGAGAATGCAGCGGACATCTGTGCGTCAGCGGCTCGCGGCAAAGGTCTTTCGCTTGTTACGCACATCGCGCCGGACGTACCCGTTAACGTTTTAGGCGATGCCGGCCGCGTCCGTCAGATATTGATCAACCTTATCGGTAACGCGGTGAAATTTACGAGCGAAGGCAATGTCGTCGTGCGCGCGGTTATCGATCATCTCATCGGCGACCGCGTCGCCGTCCGGTTTTCGGTGAGCGACACGGGCCTCGGCATCACGCCGGAGAACGCCGACCGGCTCTTCGAGGCGTTTCATCAGGGCGATGGATCGACGCGCCGGCGTTTCGGCGGTACGGGGCTCGGCCTTTCGATTTCCAAACGTTTGGTCGAGCTCATGCATGGCAAGATCGGCGTGGATTCGGCGCTTGGTGCCGGTTCGACGTTCTGGTTTATCGTGCCGTTCGATAAGATCGACGACGAATCGCAAACCGAACGGCCGCCGACCTTGCGCGGTGCGCGCGTTCTCATCATCGATGACGACGACACCTCGCGCGCAATTTTAGAACAGTACCTCATGAATTGGGGTGTGGTCAGCACGAGTACGGAAAACCCGGTGCATGCGATTGCGCTGCTAAAAGCGGCGCACGTGCGGAGTGCGCCATACGACGCGGTGCTCGTCGATTTCTTGATGCCGGGCGTCGACGGTTTCGCGCTCGCCGCGCGCATTCGCGGCGACGCGACGATTGCGGCGGTCCCGCTCATCCTGGTGACCGCCCACGATGAGCCCGGCCGCGGAGCCGAAGCGATCGCGCGCGGCTTTTCCACCTATTTGCGCAAGCCGCTCAAACAGTCGGCACTCTTCGACGCCTTAGCGGACGCGCTCGACCCGAATCGCGATCAGACGGTGCAGCCGCCCCGCCCCGGCGCGGCACCCGACCACGACGGCGTCTTGATTCTCATTGCCGAGGACAATGCCGTCAATCGGAAACTCGCACTGGTGCAACTCGCCAAGCTCGGTTACCGGGCTCATGCCGTTGCCGACGGCGTCGAGGCCGTGGCTGAAGCCGCCCGGCATCCCTACGACGTCATTTTGATGGATTGCCAAATGCCCGAACTCGACGGCTTCGATGCGACGCGGGCAATTCGCCGGGCTGAAGCCGCCACTGGGCTGCACGTCCCCATCGTGGCCATGACCGCAAATGCACTCGACGGGGACCGGGATGCGTGCCTCGCCGCGGGGATGGACGACTATTTGGCCAAACCCGTCCAACTCGCGGAGCTCCGCGCGATTTTGGAGCGATTCACGGCAGGAGCGGTTGGTGCCCGATAAGGCGATTTTGGATCTGTCCCGGCTGCAAGAAGCCTTCGATGATGACGTGATCGGGATCGCGGATCTTCTGGATATGGCGCTCGCCACCGGCCGCAAACACGTCGCCAAGATGAACGAAGGCATCCACGACCGCGCGATCGAGACCGTCGCGCGGGCTGCGCACGGCATCAAAGGCAGCGCATCCAACGTCGGCGCGGGCAACGTCACCGCCGTCGCGACGGAAATCGACAGGCGGGCACGTGCCGGTACGTGGGATGGGATCGAGCAATTGGCGCACGATCTCGAGGCTGCCTACGCGGAACTTGGGACGACGGTGAGGGCGTACCGCATCGAGGTGACGTCGTGAATCGCGTTCTGGTGATCGACGATCACGAGCCGAACCTCATGCTCTATGCGCGCGTGATCTCGAAAATTGCCGATACCGAAGCGTTCACGTTTCTCTCTGCCAACGCGGGCCTGGCGTGGGCAGGCATGAACGAGACGTCGTTGCTGCTCGTCGATCAGGAAATGGCCGAGTTCTCCGGTCTCGAATTCATCCGCCTCTTTCGCGCATTGCGCGGGCGGACCGAAACGCCGATCATCATGCTGACGGGTAATGCGGACCGCGAATTGCGCCGCGAGGCATTGCGCAGCGGCGCAAGTGCGTTCCTCACCAAACCCGTCGACCCGGTCGAATTTCTCGCCATCGCGACCAATTTCATCGTTGCCTACAATGTGCGTGGCGAAGCGGTCGCGCGTGCCGAATCCAATTTTGCGCACGTGAAGTCTCTGACCGCCGAGCTGACGTTACGGGACCGCGAAGAAGTCGAGTTACTGTACGGCGTCGCCGAATTACGTGACAAGCGCGCCGCCGAGCACATGGCTCGAACGGCGCTCATCGCGGAACGAATCGGCCGAAAAATCGGGCTCTCGCAAGTTGAGCTTGAAGCAATCGCGATTGCGACCCGCGTTCACGACATCGGCAAGCTCGCGGTACCCGATCGGATTTTATACAAGACCGGGCGACTCACACCCGAAGATCGCACGGCGCTCAACAAACACGCCGGCGACGGTCACGCGATGCTCAAACACGGACGTTCCGCAATCATGAAACTGGCGGCCGAGATCGCGCTTTCGCACCACGAGCGCTACGACGGAAAAGGCTACCCGGGCGGTCTGCGCGGCGACGCGATTCCCGTGGCGGCGCGTATCGTCGGATTAGCCGACGCGTTCGCTGCAATGACGGCGCGCCGGCCCTGGCGCGAGCCGATGACCGTCGGGCATGCCGTCGAAGAAATCGAGCGTCAAAGCGGCAGTCATTTTGCACCGACGCTGGTCGGCGCATTTCGTGAAGCGATGCCCGACGTGCTCGAAGCGCGCGCACAAGTTCCTGACCTGCAACCCGCGATCGTGCGTTAGTCCGGCCGGCCGACGCGCGTCCGCGCGTTGGTATACCAGACTAAGCCCGGCGCGCCGTCGCGTTGTTTACGAACGTACTTTCGTTCGGTATAGTCGATGTCGACCCGGGGAGACAGGCGCCCGCGGCTATGCGTTGCTGCGAGGTTCGCTGCGGTGTCCAAGTCGCTGGGGTCCGGTTCGCCGCCGGGCGGCGGCTGCAGGATGACATGCGAACCCGGCGTGTTGCGCGCATGAAACCAGAGATCGTCGGGCCGCGCGATCCGAAACGTGACCTCATCGTTTTCACGCGGTGAACGCCCGACGATAATGCGCGCACCCGATGGGCGCTCGATGCGCAGCAGCGCCTTCGCTTTTCCCGGCGTCGCGCGGCGCTGCGCGCGTTTGCCTTCGAGCGCATCGAGCGCGGCGCCAATTTCGTCAAGTGCGTTCCCATCGGCCCGTTCGGCCTCGAATGCCAGTTCTTCCAGCGAGCGCGTGCGCGTTGCCAGTTCCTCGGCGCGGCGCTCGAGATGCGGTAACGCATCGGCGGCTTTGCGGTAACGGGCGAAATAGCGCTTTGCATTGGCTTTTGCATCGAGCTCCGGATCGAGCGCGATCGTGACGTCGGGTTGCGTGGGCGAAACGAAACTCGCCGCGCCGGCGGGAATCTCGTGCCCGTACGTGTGGAGCGCATCACCGGCGGCGCGTAGCGCATCGCGCCCGTCCGCATCGGCGCGCTGCTTTGCGACAGCGGCGGCCTCGCGCTGCGTCGCGACCGAGCGCTTCGCAATGCGCGCGGATAAGGCCGTGCGCCGCCGCTCGATCGCACTCGATGCTTGAGCTGCGATATTTTGACTGCGCGCTTCGCGCCACACGGGAAGAAGGTTGGGCACCGTCGTGTGCGCGAGTGCTGCATACTGCGCGAGCGGCACGACGTGCGCGGCAACGATATGACCCGCGCCGTCACGATAAACGTGTACCTCGCCGCGGTCGATGCGTTCGTCGAGGAGCGTCGGATCGAGTTGCTCTGCACCGGCGGCGAGCGACGCCGCCACCGCGCGCGGCACTTCGGTGGAACTCGCCAGCGGCGGAGGCGCGTACAATGCGCCGATTTGGACGCTGCGCGTTTCGTTCTCGGCCGGCGAGAATTGTTTCGCTGCCGCGACCACCGAGCCGGCTCGCACGAGCACGATGTTCCCATAGCGCGGAACCAGCTCGAAAACAAGTCGCAACTCGCTGCCGACGCCGAAACGCGACTGGGTGCCCAGCGTCATCACGATAACCCGATCGCCGCGCCGCGCCACAACGGCTTGGACGCGCATCCCCCGCAGCGCGCTTGAGATGGCTCGCGTCCAGCCGGGGTCGCCGGCCAAAGCGATCTCGGCATCCTCGAGTGTGACGAGGGCAGGCGATCCAAACGCCTCGACCGCCACGGTCTCGGGGCCGCGCCCCCGCAGGGCGCCGACCCGCAAAGCAAACCGGCCATCGTCGAGGAGCCCGGAATCGACAACGCGGCCGCCCCGCAGCGCCCCTTCGAGTTCGGCGGCCGCGCGGCGCATAAGCATCCAATCGGTGGTCACGAAGCGCGTTCATTCCGGGCCTGGCCCTCGGCCCCCCCAGAGGGATAGCTGGGAATCCTCCGGAACTGGCGTTGGTTGCCCCGGTGTGGTCCGGGGGCGCGCTGCAAGGAGGCTGGTTACGTCCGGGCCGGGTCTTTTGTTCGTCGTGTCAGGTCCCTCGGGAGCCGGAAAAGACACGCTCGTCGAGGGGCTCAAAGCGAGGCACGAGCGTCTCTTATATTCGATCTCGGCGACGACGCGACAGCCGCGTCCCGGTGAGAAAGACGGCGTTGACTATTTTTTTGTGACGCACAAAGAATTCGAAGAGCGGCGTGCCCGCGACGGCTTTCTCGAGTGGCGCGAATACAACGACAATCTCTACGGGACACCACTGACCTTTATCACCAAAGCGGTGAGCGAAGGGTACGACGTGGTGATGAAACCCGAAGTCAACGGTGCCCTCGCAATCAAGGCGCACTATCCCGACGCGGTTCTCATCTTTCTCGTCCCCGATAAATTCTCGCATCTTCGCTCGCGCCTCGAAGCGCGCCGCACCGAAACCAACCAGCAAATCGCAGCGCGACTCGAAATCGCACACCAAGAACTGACCTTTGTCCGCAGCTTCGACTACCTGCTCATCAACGAAGAAGCCCATCCCGAGCAGGGCGTCAACGATCTTGAAGCCATCGTGCGGGCCGAACGCTTCCGCATCAACCGCTACGCAGATACCGCTATCAAAGAACTGGAAGACACTTAATGAGCGACTCAGTATTCGGCGACCTCGACGGCCTTCTCGAACACGTCGATTCCAAATTTACCCTCGTCAACGTCGTCACCAAACGCGCAAAGCAACTCAACAACGGAGCACCGCCGCTGTCGGATCGCGTCAATCCGAACAAGCCCGTTTCAACGGCCTTCAACGAAGTGCGCCTCGGCAAGATTCCCTATAAGCGCACTCGCGAAGGAATCAAATAGGGTCGCGAGATTTCGACGTCGTCGTTTGCGGCGGCGGGAATGCAGCGCTGTGTGCGGCGATCGAAGCGCGCCGGGCCGGCGCGAGCGTCATGCTGCTGGAACGGGGTCCGCAGCACATGCGCGGCGGGAACACGCGCCATACGCGCGACATTCGCCTCGCGCACGCCTCACCGAACGCGGCTGCAAGCGGGGCATATCCCGAGGATGAGTTCTACGCCGATCTGCTCCGGGTCACCGGCGGCGAAACGAACGAACTCTTAGCGCGCCGAACAATTCGGGAATCCATCGCGCTGGCGGACTGGATGGCAGAGCAAGGCGTTCACTGGCAAAAGCCGCTCAGTGGAACGCTCCACCTGTCGCGAACGAACGGATTTTTTCTAGGCGGCGGCAAGCATCTTGTTAACACCTATTACGATACAGCGCAAGCGCTGGGCGTCCAAGTCCGCTACGACGTAACGGTTCACGCGTTCGAGGTTTCGGGCACGCGAATCGACCGCATCGTATGCGAATGTGACGGCCGCGAAGAGCGGTTTGCGTGCGGCGCGACGGTCATCGCCGCGGGCGGATTCGAGGCGGACATCGATTGGCTGCGCACCTACTGGGGCGACGCGGCGGATCATTTCCGGATTCGCGGCACGCCGTACAACACCGGTATCGCGCTCAAAGCGCTGTACGACGCCGGTGCGAAACCGGTCGGCGACCCGCGCGGATTGCATTGCGTTGCCGTCGACGCGCGCGCTCCGCGTTTTGACGGCGGCATCGTGACCCGCATCGACTCCATCCCATTCGGCATTGTCGTCAATTCCGCCGGCGAGCGCTTTTACGACGAAGGCGAAGATCTTTGGCCCAAGCGCTATGCGATTTGGGGTAAGCTGATTGCAGAGCAATCGGGCCAGGCGGCTTACGCCATTTACGATGCGCAGGCCGCGGATCAATTCATACCGTCGGCCTTTCGGCCGCTGTCGGCACCATCGATTCACGAACTTGCGCTCTTGCTCGACCTCAACGCGAGCGTCGTCGTGCAGACGGTCGAGCGCTTCAATGCAGCGATTTCCGCCGCAGCTATCGTTCAGATGGACCGGCTCGACGGCTGCAGTACGACCGGCCTCGTACCGCCAAAATCGAACTGGGCGCAGCGAATCAACTCGCCGCCGTACTATGCGTACCCGTTGCGGCCCGGTGTGACGTTCACGTATCTCGGCGTCGAAGTTGATGCCACCGCTCGCGTGTCGCGTGTCGACGGCGACGCATTCGAAAACGGCTTCGCCGCAGGTGAGTGTATGGCGGGAAATATCCTTACGCGCGGCTATATGGCCGGCTTCGGCTTGACGATCGGTTCGGCGTTTGGCCGGATCGCCGGCAGTGAGGCGGCAGCATATGCTCGAGCTTGACCTCACGCGTGAACTCGACCGGCAGCTTTCCGTTTGCAATGCGTGCCGCTATTGCGAGGGGTTCTGCGCCGTCTTCGGAGCGGCACAACTCCACAGCGCAATCGGCTCGGGCGAAGTCGCGTACCTGGCCAACCTTTGTCACGATTGCCGCATGTGCTACGACGCCTGCATGTTTACGCCGCCGCACGAATACGCGCTCAACATTCCCGCCGTTATGGCCGAGGCGCGTGCCCAGACGTACGCCGCCTACGCAAAACCGGCGTTACTTGCGACGCTATTCCGCATGCCCCGGCGCGCCGCCGCGCTCTCGGTGGCTGCGAGCGTCGTGCTCCTCGCGGTCGGAGTGGCGTTGTACGCCGGGCCGCAAGCGCTGCGGCCACAGCTCGGCCCGGGGTCATTCTATCGCATTTTGCCATACATCGCGCTGCTTACCGGGCCGCTCGCACTAGCGGTCTTTGGTCTTGTTTCCGTTCTACAAAGCGCCCGCAGCTACGCGCGCGACATTGGGGACGGCGTGCGCTTCGCGACGGCGGCGTCACTGCTGATTGCCTTTCACGACGCATTCTCGCTGGTCTATCTCAAGGGCGGTGGTGCCGGCTGCTACGACGAGAACCGTGGGTCGGGCCGTCGGCGATTCTTTCATGGCCTCGTGTTCTGGGGTTTCCTGGCGGATTTCGCCGCGACGATCAGTGCCGCGCTGCTCCAAGACGTTTTTGTGCAGCTTCCGCCCTATCCACTCTGGAGCGTACCGGTCGTACTTGGAACAGGCGGAGGTTTCGCGATCGGCGTGGGTGCCGCAGGCTTGATCGCCGTCAAGAGACGCAGTGACAAGCGCGCCCTGTCGCAGCAGATGGTCGCGCTGGACTATGCGTTTCTGAGTTTGCTGCTGCTCGCCGCGATCACGGGACTTGCGCTGCTCGCGTTTCGCTCCTCGGGCGCGATGGGCACGCTCCTCATCCTGCATTTGGGCGCAGTCGCTGGGCTTTTTATCACGGCACCCTACGGCAAATTCGTCCATTTCGTCTATCGCTTCATCGCCCTTATCAAGAACGCACACGAGCAACGGGCCGCCAAAGCCGGCGATCCGTCGAGTTAGGCGAGCTTTTTTGCTAATATAGCAGACAGGTTGCTTGGTTTACACTGGGGGAGGCTTCTATGAGCGAGACTGCTGTCGACTTGGCGGGGCGTTTGGGGCGGTTGGAGCGCGGAATGCGCCGGGATCGTTTAATTCTTTTTTCGGTATTGGTTTTGGCGCTTGCGACGGCGCAGGCGCCGGGCGTGCCCTCGGGGGCAACGCCCGTTGTGATACGGGACGCTGCGGGCGGCAGCGCAACCTTGACCTCGCGCGGCGTGACCGTGCGGGATTCCGCGGGGAAGGTTCGGGTTGCCGTTGGACTCGACGATCAGGGGCGTCCGGGTATCGATCTCGGCGACGCGACCGGCCAATTGCGTGAGTCGATGTACTTGCTTAACGAATTTCCGGTGCTGCGGCAATTCGACAGTGCGGGCAAGCGGCGTGCGGAGATTCGCTTAGATACAAGCAACGACGGCGAGTTGCTGATCAACGATCAAAATGAGAAACTCCGGCTTGCGTTATTTCGGACGACGAAGGGCGATCCGCAACTGGGGCTTTACGGCAGCGACGAAAAGCTGCGCGCGTATTTTGCGACCGACGATGTTTCGCCGTACTTGGTGATGCGCGATTCCGGCGGGACGAATCGCGTGTATGCAGGGGGTTATACGGACGGTAGTATCGGGCTGGACATCCGCAGTAGCGCGAATGCGGTGATATGGAAAGCGCCATGAGCGATCTCGAACTTGCGGCGCGCGTCGGGCGCGTCGAACGCGTCGCGCGACGCGAGCGTGTATTTGCGTTGAGCGCGCTCGTACTGCTGCTGGCGACTGCCCAAGCACCGAGCGCATCAGCGCCGCTCGTCGTGAACGGCCCCTCCGGCGGCGGTGCAACGTTGTCGGCAAGCGGACTTGCGGTTCGCGATACGGCCGGCCGCGTCCGCACGTCCGTCGGACTCGACGCGGACGGCTATCCCTCGCTGGATTTGTCCGATGGCGCGGGCCGGCTGCGGGAATCGATGTACTTGCTCCATGACCGGCCGGTTTTGCGCCTTTTCGACACCGCCGGCAAACGCCGTGCGGAGATGTTTCTCGCAAGCGACACCCAGAACGGCGAATTCGTCATACGCGACGCGACTGAAGTTCTACGCCTGGCCGTCTTCCAGGGCGCTAAAGGGCTCCCGGAATTCAGCCTGTTCGGCTCGGACGCCGTCGCGCGCGCGTATATCGCCACCGACGATGACGGCCCGTACTTGGTGATGAAGGATGCGCACGCCGTCACGCGGGTGGTAGCCGGGCAATATACGGACGGAAAATTCGGCTTCGAAGTTCGCGACGCCGCCGGTACGTCGGTCTGGTCGCGCCCGTAGCTGCGACCAGCCGAGCTTTTTCTGCGTTATGGATGAAAAGGCGCGGGTTCGCGCCTCCGTGCGAGGAAAAGGCAGCCGGTATGTGTGGCATCGTCGGGTACATTGGACCGAAGGATTCGGTTCCGATCATCATGGAGTCGCTTGCTCGCTTGGAGTATCGCGGGTACGATTCTGCGGGGATCGCGGTAATCGACGCGTCCGGTGCACTGGCCGGCTCGAAAGCCGAGGGCAAGCTTGGACGACTCGCCGAGCGGCTCGCCAACGGCGAAGCGCTGCATGGCACGACGGGCATCGGTCATACCCGCTGGGCGACGCATGGGCGGCCGTCCGACGCAAACGCTCATCCCCATATGGATTGTGCCGGGAAGTTTGCCGTCGTTCACAACGGCATCATCGAGAATTACGCGCAGCTGCGAGCTAAGCTTTTAGCCGAAGGCCACACGTTTCGCAGCGAAACCGATACCGAAGTTCTCGCCCATCTCATCGAAAGCCACTTCACGGGCGATTTGGTCGCCGCAATTCGGCAGACGCTACTCCAAGTGCGCGGCGCCTTTGCGCTGGGCGTGATTTCCAGCGATATGCCCGGCACGCTCGTGTTTGCTCGCAACGGGGCCTCGCCGCTCATCGTCGGCGTCGGCGACGGCGAGATGTATGTTGCCTCCGATATTCCGGCGATGTTGCAGTACACGCGCAAAATCATCGTTCTTGAAGAAGGCGAAGTCGCCGTCGTCAATCGCGACGGGTACGCCCTGACGGCGTTCGACGGCACGTCGCTCGATCGCGAGGTACAGCAGGTCACGTGGGACGCGACCTCGGCCGAAAAGGGCGGCTTCAAGCATTTCATGCTCAAGGAGATCTTCGAGCAGCCCAAGGTCATCAAAGAAACGCTGGCGGGACGAATCGACGAATCCAATGATGTCCAGCTATCGTCGGAACTCAAGATCGATGAGGGCCTGCTGCGCGCGATGACCAAGATCTCGCTCACGGGCTGCGGCACGGCCTATCATGCCGGGATGGTCGGCATGTATTTGATGCGTGCCCTCTGCAAACTGCCCGTTGAGATGGAGCTGGCATCGGAGTTTCGCTACGGTGACCGCGCGATGGATCCACGCACGCTGACGATCGCCATGTCGCAGTCGGGCGAAACGGCCGACACGATCGAAGCCGTTCGCATCGCCAAAGATGTCGGAGCGCCGATCCTCGCTATTTCCAACGTGGTCGGTTCGCACCTGACTCGCATGGCCGATGGCACGCTTTACACGCGCGGCGGACCGGAGATTTCCGTCGCCGCGACCAAGACGTATGTTTCCCAAGCGATTGCCGCAACGCTGTTCGCCGTGTATCTGGCGCGCGTGCGGCGCAGCGCTCCGATTGAACGGCTGCGCGAAATCGCCGAAGGAACCAAACTTCTGCCGGCAGCGATCGACGTCGTTCTGAACACGAGCGACGAGATTCGCAAAGTCGCAAAAAAGGTCCGCAAGGCGCGCTCGGTTCTGTTCTTAGGCCGCTACGTTAATTTTCCGACGGCGCTTGAGGGGGCGCTCAAGCTCAAAGAGATCTCGTATATTCATGCTGAGGGCTATGCCGCGGGCGAAATGAAGCACGGTCCGATCGCCTTACTTGATTCGAAGACGCCGGTCGTTGGAATCGTGACGGACGGTCGCGTTCGCGAGAAGATGCTTTCCAATCTCGCCGAAGCCAAAGCCCGCGAGGCGCCGCTCATCATCATCGCCAATCACGGCGATGAAGAAGCAGAAGCGCTGGCTGACTATGTGCTGTGGGTACCGAAAGTCGACGAATTGCTCTCGCCGATCGTGAACGTCATCCCACTGCAACTTCTCGCCTACCATATCGCCGATATTGATGGTAAGGACGTCGATCAGCCCCGAAACCTCGCCAAAACCGTTACCGTTGAATAGCGGACGGAGGCGGGGCGCGATCGGACGCCAAAGCGCGCCGTAATGAGTGTAACGATGACGACGCGGCCGGACGGCCGCGCGCCGGCTGAATTACGGCCGATTACGATCGAGACCGGTTATTTGAAGTACGCTGAAGGCAGCGCGCTCGTCAGTGTCGGCAATACACGCGTGTTGTGCGCCGCATCCGTCGAAGACAAAGTTCCCCCCTGGATGCGTGGCCGCGGGACCGGCTGGATCACGGCGGAGTACGCCATGCTGCCGCGCGCGACGAGCGAACGCACACAGCGCGAGTCCGCAAAAGGACGCATTGGCGGCCGAACGCATGAGATTCAGCGCATTATCGGTCGCGCATTGCGCGCCGTGGTCGATTTATCGAAATTGGGCGAGCGCACCATTTGGATCGACTGCGATGTCATTCAAGCGGACGGCGGAACGCGCACGGCGTCCATCACCGGCGCCTATGTTGCGCTCGCACTCGCTCTGCGCAAAGCCTTCGATCCGAAGGACCTCAAAAAGTGGCCGCTACGCGGTCAGATCGCCGCAACCTCGGTCGGAATCGTAAACGGCGTCGCCGTACTCGATCTTCCCTACGAGGAAGACAGCACGGCGGAGGTCGATATGAACGTCGCAATGACCGATGCCGGCGGCTTTGTCGAATTGCAAGGCACGGCTGAAGGCACTCCGTTTACCCGCGATCAGTTGGCGGAGCTGCTGGATCTGGCGGGGACGGGTATTCGCGAGTTGTTCGCGCACCAGCGCGCGGCGCTCGATCTTGCCTGACCCGCAGCGCGTACGCGAACTGGTTGCAACAGTCGGTGCGTTTTACGTGCGCGACCGCACTCTTGAGCGTGCGCAACAGAAGATCGAGCGTGCTTTCGCCGCCGGGCCACCGGACGAACCGGCGCTAGCCGCATATGTGCTGGCGGTGCGCCGGTACTTCTCAGCATTCGACCGCGAGGCCAAAGCGCAACTGGGCCGGGTCGACCGCGAACTCGAACGCCTCTACGCGCGCCAGTACAATCTGACCGCCGAACGCAGTGTCGCCGCACGGCGTGTCGAGGCCACGCAAGGCGTCCTTTCAACGCTCGCGGAAATCGACTGCGGATGAACGTGCTTGATGAGGTCGGGCGCGACACTGCGGGATTCTTCAACTATGCCGGGGGCGTCACGAATCTCGTCGCGGAGTCGGCGACGTTCATCGGGCGGTTCCGCATTCGCGTGCGCGAGACTCTCGACCAGGCGTATCTGCTGGGCGTGCAGTCGTGGACGATCGTGTTGCTGACGTCACTTTTCACGGGTATGGTCTTTTCGCTTGAATCGGCCGTTCAAGCCGTGCAGTACGGGGTCGGCAATCTCGTCGGAGGCGCAGTCGCTTTCACCTCGGCGCGCGAACTCGGGCCGATGCTCTCGGCCGTCGTCGTGGCCGGGCGCGCCGGCGCTGCGATCGCGGCCGAATTCGGCTCGATGGTGGTGACCGAACAAATCGAAGCGCTGCAAGCCTTGGGCTTATCACCGATCCGGATGCTCGTGGTGCCGCGCCTCCTTGCACTCGTCATCATGCTCCCGCTCTTGACGATCTTCGCCGACATCATTTCAATCGCGGGCGGTGCATGGATTGCTCAGGCGTCGGCGCACATTAGCTTCGAGTCGTTCATTACGTCGGCACGCCAGACGCTGCCGTTTACGGATGTTCTCAAAGGATTGATCAAATCGGTCGTCTTCGCGGTCATCATCGTGGCGATCGGTTCGTATCAGGGCCTGGGCACGCGCGGTGGAGCAGCCGGTGTCGGCAAGGCAACGACCGGCGCCGTGGTGACCTCGATCATCTTGATCTTTATCTTCAACTTCGCGCTCTCGTACATTCTGTTCCGTCAAAATGGCTGAGATCTATGCGCACCTCGATGACGTCACCGTGCGGTACGGCGAAAAAGTCGTCATGCAGAACCTGTCGCTCGACATCGTCGAAGGCGCGATCACGTGCATCATCGGCTTGTCCGGCGCCGGCAAGTCCACGATTCTGCGGCTCCTCAACGGCCTCAAGCGGCCCAACGCCGGGCGCGTGTTCGTCAAAGGACGCGACATCACGCAACTGCCGGAACGCGAGTTAATCGGCTTTCGTCAGAAGATCGGGTTCTCGTTTCAGTTCGCGGCGCTCTTCGATTCGCTATCGATCGGTGAGAATGTCGCACTACCGCTGCGCGAGCATACGAAGATGACCGATCCGGAGATTCGCAATCTCGTCAGCCAGACGCTTGAGGGTGTCGGGCTCTCGCACGTCGAGGAGCGCTTTCCCAGCGAGCTTTCGGGTGGCATGATCAAACGCGCCGGCTTTGCGCGAGCCGTGATCACCAATCCCGAATGCGTCCTTTACGACGAACCAACGACCGGCCTCGATCCCATCATCACCCATCTCTTAACTGACATGATCAAACGGTTGCGGGCGAAACTCAACGCGACTGCCGTCGTCGTCTCGCACGATCTCGAGTCGATCTACTTAATGGCCGATTACGTGGCGATGCTCTTCGAGGGAGCGATCATTGCCTACGGCACAGTCGACGAACTCAAACGCTCGCTCAATCCGATCGTTCAACAGTTCTTGCAAGGGAGTGAAGTCGGACCGATTCCGATATAAATTATGAACAGACAAGCAATCGTCGGCGTCTTCACCATCCTCGCCCTCATCGGACTGTTTGCCGTTTTCGCCGTCTTAGCTAACGTCGGCACGACCGGCCGGTATCACATGGGTGTGCATTTCGCCTCGGCGTCGGGCATTCACAAGGGCGCGCTCGTCTACGAAAGCGGCGTTAATGTCGGCATCGTTGACAGTTTGCAACTGCTGCCCGCCGATAGTTTTACGGTCGACGTCATCATGGCGATCAATAATAACGTGGACATTCCGCGCGACGCGCGCTTCATTATTCAAGCGCCGCTCACCGGTGACGCAACGCTCGAGATCGTTCCGCGCACACCTGCGCCCGCACCATCGGGGATCTCCGCTCCAACGGCCGCGCCGGCCGCGCTGGCAATTTTGCCGCACGAAGTGCTTCCGCTCGACCAGCAGCCGTTGGGGACCAACCCCGCAACCTTAGCCGACCTTCTCGAAGAAGGCCAAGGCGAGATTCGACGGCTCGACATCTTGCTTGCGGATTTGGAACGGCGTGAACCCGCGATCCTCGACACATTCCAATCGGCGATGCGCAATGCCAACGAGATTACCATTACGACCAATCAAAGCGTTCAGCAACTCGCCAAGCGCATGAACACGCTCGCCGACACGATGCAAGTCGCGATCACCGCCGGCAGCGCCAACGTCGTCGATCTCACGCACCAACTGGATACGCTTTCGCACACCGACGGCGCGAAGGCCGATCAATTGCTTACGATGCTCAACACCACAGCGCGCGCGCTCAATGATACAGTCGACGAGGTCCGGGGTCTTGCGAAGAACCAAGAAATTCGCAAAAATTTGCTTGAGACGACGCGCAGTATCGCGCAGACGGCCACGACGATTGCTGCGCTCACGGGCGATTTGCGTAACGTAACCGGCAGCCCGCAAACACAAGCCCAACTACGCGACACGGTCGCCAATGTCGATGCAGCTTCGCAAAAGGCGAACTCGCTCTTGGGAACACTCGGCGGTAAGAGTAGTGTCTACGGCGTCGATCGTGGTGCAACGCCTGCACCGGCGTTATCTCCCGGATTCCCGGGGGCGCCGGGTGTTCCGGTGCCGGCACCGACAGGTACCGGTCCAGTGTCGCCGGGCGATATGGCGGCCAATCTTAAGAGCCGGATCGGAGCGGTCGCGCGCGATTTGGTTGCGGTTCAGATTCGGTTGAGCGAACTGAGCCGTCAAAATCCCAATGTCAACAGCTCGCCGATTCTCACAAGCGATCGTGGGCCGCAAACGGATTTCAATATCATCGCGCTGCCGACGGGAAGCACAAGCCTCTTCACCGGCGCAAACGATCTTGGCGGCCCGTCGCCGACCTATAATTTCGCCGCCATGGGAAATCTCGGCGGCGGCGTTCGGCTGGGCGGCGGTGTCTTATATTCGCGACTGGGCGTACTCGGAAGCCTCACCTCAAAGCAGGGTTTGGGCATCGAGGCGCGCGTGTACGATCCACGCCGGCCGACGTTCGACGCGTACGGTAACGTGCGCGTGGCGCACGGTGCGTCGTTATTCGCGGGCGAACGCGACGCGCTACGCAGCGGTCGCCGCACGGTATTTGGACTGCAACTGCAATTCTAGCGACGGTCGCCGATGATTCCAATCGGTGAAGACCGGCGACTGCCGATCTTCCCATTCGTCGTCTACACGATCATCGCGATCAACGTTTATGTTTTCCTACGCGAGGGAACGGCGCCCGACCCCAGCGCGTTCATCAACGCGTTTGCGGCTATTCCGTACGATGTCACGCATAACGTCGTGCTCGCCGCGCCCAGCCCGCCCGTTCCCGCGCTCACGATCGTTACGTCAATATTTTTGCACGGCAGTATCTTGCACATCGTCTTCAACATGCTGTTTTTGTTCGTGTTCGGGCCGGAGATCGAATACTTGTGCGGCCACGTCCGTTTTGGAGTGTTGTATCTGTTGTGTGGTCTGGCGGGCGGCATCGCGCAGATCGCGATCGGGCCGGGCAGCCATGTGCCCTCGATCGGCGCCTCGGGCGCGATCGCCGGCGTCCTGGGTGCCTACCTCATCAACTTTCCTACCGCTCGAATCAATACGATCGTTCCGATCGGGTGCTTCCCGCTCTTCCTGCGCCTGCCCGCCATCCTGGTCATCGGGGTGTGGGCGGTGGCGCAGTTTCTCCATGGCTTCGGCGCACTGACGGATAAGGTAGCAAGCGAACAAGGCGGAACGGCGTATTTCGCACATATCGGGGGGTTCTGTGCAGGCGTGCTACTGATCGGCCTGTTCCAGACGCGCGCGGGAAGCCCGCGAGCATATCGGTATCATTGGTGAGGCAAACACGATGAGTCTTCGCATCGGGATCGTCGGCGCAGGCGCGATCGGTACCTTATTCGGGTACCGGTTGGCTGCGCACAACGATGTCACCATGCTCGAGATTCGTGGCGATGTCATCGAGGCGGTCAATCGCGACGGTCTTTGTATGGACGGGAGCGATCCGCGCCGCGTTAAGGCGACATCGGAAGCGCGTGACCTCTACAACGCCGAGGTATTGTTCGTCTTCGTTCGCGCAACCGATACGCTGCGCGCGTTACGGCCGTTTGCCGGCGAGCTCAATCCGTCGACTGCCGTCGTTTCACTGCAGAACGGCATCGGCAACGAAGAAGCGATCAAGACGGCACTCGGCGGTCAAGTTGCGCTCGTCCTCGGAGCGACGACCGAGTCCGCCCTAACGCTCGGACCGGGCAACGCGCGACCAATCGGGCAGGGCCTGACGGTTGTTGGAAGCGGTGGCGCGTCCACTGAAACATGCAACCGCATCGCACATTTGCTCGACGAGTCCGGCATCCGCGCTTCGACCGTCTACGACATTCGGCCGCACCTCTGGGGAAAGCTCATTGCAAACGCAGCCATCAACCCGGTCGCCGCGCTGCTCGATCGAGCCAACGGCGTCGTGCTCTGGGATCCCAACGCAAGCGAAATTGCGCGCGCGCTCGCGCAAGAAGCCGCCACAGTCGCAAGTGCCGTGCGCATTGCGCTGCCGTTCTCCGATCCGTGGAGCTACGTGCGCGCGATCGTCGAGCAAACGGCCGACATGCGCAACTCGATGGTCACTGATTTACATGCTGGAGGAAGAACAGAGATCGACTTTATAAACGGTGCAATTGTTACGACCGGCCGCCGTGCGGCAATAGCGACACCGTATAACGAAACGATTGTTCGATTGGTCAAGGCCCGTGAAGCAGCTCGAGGCTGATCCGACGCGCGCCGCGCGCACGCTGATCATTACCGGTGCCGGCCGCGGTATCGGCGCCGCCGTTGCGCGCTTCGCAGCGCAGCGCAACTATGCCGTGGCTGTCAACTATGCCGTCAACGACGTTGCCGCGCGGCGCGTCGTCGATGAAATTCGCGCGGCCGGCGGCATTGCGACGGCAATTCGCGGCGACGTGTCGGTTGAGAGCGACGTCGCCGCGCTCTTTGCCGAAGCCGAACGGACACTCGGGCCGATCGTCGGGCTCGTCAATAACGCCGGCATTACCGGCGGTATTTCACGCGTTGAAAACGTTTCCGCCGAAACGCTGACACGCCTCTTTGCCGTCAATCTCACGGGGTCGTTCCTGTGTGCTCGCGAAGCGATCCGGCGCATGTCGCCGCGCTTCGGCGGCCACGGCGGCGCCATCGTGAACCTGTCGTCGCGTGCCTCAAAAATCGGCGGCGGCGGCGACTGGGTGCATTATGCCGCGTCGAAGGGCGCGATCGACACCTTCACGATCGGACTCGCAAACGAGCTCGGCAAAGACGGCATTCGCGTGAACGCCGTTTCGCCGGGCTTGATCGAAACCGAGATTCACGCCGCCGCCGGCGATCCGGGCCGCCTCGAACGCATGGTCGGCGGAGTGCCGCTCGGGCGCACGGGGACGGCTGAAGAAGTGGCAGAGGCGATCCTGTGGCTGCTTTCACCGGCCGCATCCTATGTGACCGGAGCGATCCTCGACGTCGGCGGCGGTCGCTAGAATAAAAACGCTGCTCGTGGGCGTTGCGCTTCTTGCCGGTGTAACCGCGCAATCGCCCGCTCCCAGTCCGACGATGCCGGCTGTGCCGTTCGTCGCGCGCACGGCCACGATTCTATGCGGGTCGGCGCAGCTCTATCTTTGGGATACGTTTAATGCAGTGCCATATCGTTCCAAGTGGGCGGGCAGCTTGTCTGCGGGCCAACACGTCACGCTTATTTCGAGAGTTCACGCGACACTGAGTACCTTCGACCTCTATGAAACCGATATTCCGGTTGCCGAGGTCGGTTATGCGCCGAACGCACACTACTGGATATTTACGGATTGCGTGCCGCCGGAATCTGCTGCGAGAAAATCGCGGGCGCAGGCAACAATTTCAAACGATCGCAGTCGCGCCCCGTGATCGAATGTTTGACCCGTAACAATAACCTCGTCGACGCCCGTCTGTTCGATGAACGTCTTTAGGCGGCGCGCAACAGTCTGCGGCCCTCCGACAATCGCGTACATCAGCGTGGATTCAACCATCTGTTGTTCCGCCGGCGTCCAATAGCCGTCCATCGTATCGAGCGGCGGCGGCAGCCGCGTCGGTCGCCCGCGGCGTAGATTGATAAACATTTGTTGGTGCGACGTGAATAGTCGGCGAGCTTCGCCGTCGCTGTCCGCCGCAACGATCGTGATACCGGCCATCGCGTACGATGCGCTCAACGCGGGCGACGGCTGAAATTCGCTTCGGTAGATCTCTAGCGCCGGCATTAAGAGATCGGGCGCGAAGTGCGATGCAAATGCGTACCGCAGGCCGAGTGCCGCCGCTAGGCGAGCGCTGAAGAGGCTGGAGCCGAGCAGCCAGATCGGTATGTCCATGCCCGAACCCGGAACGGCCCGTACACGCTGTTCGGGAAGAGCCGGTGCGAGATACGCTTGAAGTTCCATCACATCTTGGGGAAAGGTGTCGTCGCTATTACCGAGATTGCGGCGTAACGCTTGCGCGGTGCGCTGATCCGTTCCCGGCGCGCGTCCCAGGCCGAGATCGATGCGCCCCGGATAGAGCGCTTCGAGCGTACCGAACTGTTCGGCGATAACAATCGGTGCGTGATTGGGCAGCATAATGCCGCCCGAACCGACACGAATCGTCTTCGTACCGCCGGCAACGTAGCCGATGACCACCGACGTCGCCGCACTCGCGATGCCGGGCATGTTGTGATGTTCGGCAAGCCAAAAGCGTTTGTAATTCCAGCGCTCCGCATGTTGGGCCAGGTCGAGCGTATTCTTGAACGTTTGGGTTATCGACCCGCCATCGAGAATCGGCGAAAGGTCAAGTACGGACAGCGGAATCATCTGCCCTCATTCATTTCCCGTGCGGATTGGGCCCCCGCGAACCCGACATATCGTTCCGGACGATCAGCCCAGACTGGTCGCAGAAGCCCTACGTCGATTCATGAACGAGCATTGAAGCATCGCACGCTATGATCGTGTATACTTCTTACGGGGATATACTGTAGGATGAAAAGCTTGCTAATTGGCGCTGCACTGCTTGCCGGTGTAACGGCGCAATCACCCGCTCCCTATCCGACGGGTTCGAGTGCCCCGTTTGTTCCGTGGACGACAACAGTGTTGTGCCGTTCGACGCCGCTGTATTTGTGGAACCGGCTAGATAAGCGGCCGTACCGTTCATACACTGCCGGTAGCATGCACACCGGCGAAAGCGTCAGAATTATTTCCGGCGCACGTTCGACGCTCATGAACTTCGATCTCTACGAGACCGATATTCCCGTCGTCGAAACCGGAGCATATACCACCGGCGCGCACTACTGGATAACGACCGATTGCGTTCCACCAGCACCGAAGCATTGACGAGAAAGGAGACGACGATGAATCGCCCGCTTACAATCCCTATCCACCGACGGCCGACTCAGCCCGGCGAGATTCTTTTGCGCGAGTTTCTGGAACCGCTGGGTCTCACTCAATCGGCGTTCGCCAAACACATCGGCGTTACCAACGCGCGTCTTTCCGAGATCATCCATGGGAAGCGGCCCGTGACGATGGACTCCGCTCTCCGCTTCGAGCAAGCACTGGGCTTGCGTGCCGAGTCTTGGATGCGGATGCAGATGACGGTCGATATGTGCGACGCGCTGCACGGGCCCCTCGACAAATCGGTTGGACGAATTAAGCGGATCGGCCGAGCCTCGTAGCTGAAAAACTACAAGTTTGGTTTGCGGCCGGCAGTACCAAAGTTCTCGTGATCGCGCGGGTGCGACGCTTCAAACGAACGCCGGAGATGTTCGATTGACTGATCGAGGTACACCATCGTCGTTGACACGTTTGCGTGCCCGAGGAGTTTCTGTACCGTTGAGATATCGGCACCGTTCTCGATGAGATGCGTTGCAAAGGAATGGCGCATCGAATGCGTGGTTGCGCGGTCAATGCCGCTGCGTGCCGCGAACTGTTTCATCACGACCCAGACTTGACGTAAACCGAGCCGCGTGCCGTGACGAGTGAGGAAGAAGGCGCGGTCGGCTGAAGCGGGCCGAACGGCAAGATACCGTGTCATTGCATCGGCCGCGCTTTGTGTCAAGGGAACCGGCCGGCGTTTATTGCCCTTGCCCGTCACGACGATCGTCTTAATATCGAGGTCAACCTGATCGAGATCGAGGCCGGCAAGTTCGGCGCGGCGGATGCCGCTGCCGTACAACAGCTCGGCCATAGCCAGGTCCCGAACGATCAGCCACGCCAGCGTGTGCTCCGGGCGCGTTGACAGCAACTTCGCGACTTCCGTCTCACGCAGCACTTTGGGCTTGCGCTGCTCGGCTTTGGGCAAATCCACGTCGAGCGCCGGGTTGTCATCGCGGTAGCGCTCGCGCCGCAGAAATTTGTAGAATGTCCGGATCGCACTCAGTTTGCGGCGAACCGCGACGACCCGGTAGCGTTTCACGGTCATCAGATCGAGTACGTAACGGCGTATATCTGATGCCGTCGCCGTCGACAGTTTTGCGAACACGGCCGGCACGTTTTCAACCGGCGGCTCGATGAACTGTCCGAGGTGTTCCAGGTCGCGTGCATACGCCTCGCACGTACGCGCCGCGCGGCCCTTGGCGACGAGGTCGCCCACGAACTCAGTGATCAACGGATCGCTGGACTGATAGTAGGTTTCCCCACTCTGCACGCGGCCGGTCATTTTGCCAACGCTGCGGAGCTCAGCGCCGGCGATAGACGTCTTTGCGCGGGCCAACGGCGAGCACCAGCACGCAGAGCACGCCGTCGTTGATGTCGTACAAAATACGATACGCCCCGACGCGCACGCGGAATTCTCCGGCCCCACCCTCGAGCTTCTTTGCGCCGTGTGGGCGGGGGTTGCGCGCCAGCCCATCGATGGCGCGCTCGACGCGCCGCTGATCCGCAACCGGAAGCGCCACAAGCGCCTTGCGGGCATTCCGGCTCAGCTCTACGCGATAGATCAAGAACGGCGCAGCTCAGCTTTCACGTCTTCCCAAGGGGTGGTCCCGCGCTTGCGCACGTCAGCCCGAGCGGCCGCAGCCTCCAGCACGTCTTGCGCGTCTTCGAGCCTGTGCAACGCCTCAAGCGCCGCGAGTGAGATAAGAGCCGCAATTGGTTTGCCGCGGCGCGTCAGGACGAGTTCCTCGTTGCCGTAGGCAACGCGATTCACGATCTCGCTTCCGTGCTCGCGCAGTTCGGTTGCCGGAACAGTAGTGTACGCTTGGTCCATAAGCACCTTATTGTACATTTGAGACAAAAAGCCCACCGGCCCCATGCCAGCGGGGGCTTTCCCGGGCACATCTTCCTCCAGTATTATATCACATAATGTCTATTTCATGATATCAAGACACAAAATACATTAACTTAAGCATCGAGATAGATTGAGAGCCTTCCTCAGGCATATCAACGGTTTGCGCGATCCCGCCCGGTCTCGGGCCGGCTCTCCGGGCGCTTAACCTTTTTGGCCTTAAGGTTAAGGGTCGGTGGCTCGAAACTGGCTGCCTTCAGGCACTGCTTTCGCAATTTCCGTTGGCGTCATTTAGACATGTCGTAAGGTAATCGCAGTCGGAGCGACAACGATCCAGCACCTTGACCAATCGTTTAAATGCGCCGACAGTCGCCCTGGCCGTGCCAACTGGAAACGGCCGCCAGGATTTGACCCCCTGGCGGCATCGAGGATTTGACCCCCCAAGCTAAAAAGCGGAGCCCCCCTCGAATAGGCGGTTAACTACGACCGCTACCCGAGAGGAGCTCCAGGGG
>Ga0302324_100000571_pt1 | contig 95094 bp, 84 predicted proteins | sample Palsa_T0_1_FD_201949 | JGI IMG/M metagenome (GOLD analysis project Ga0302324, IMG submission 201949) | Peat permafrost microbial communities from Stordalen Mire near Abisko, Sweden - Palsa_T0_1 | ecosystem: Environmental > Terrestrial > Soil > Palsa > Peat permafrost | place: Sweden: Abisko... | reverse complement strand
ATCGGCGAAGTATTCCGGAGACGAGGGCTCTCAGAGTTTTATTTGTGCGCAGCTCACGGACTCGTTCCCTGACGCAGCTCGCAGACTCGCCTGCTCGTTTCGCTTCACTCCACTAGTGTGCTCGGCGTGGCAGGCTCGCCTAGTGAGACGCTTGACTCCACTTGCGACCCGTCCAACAATTAACGCTGCCGCGACTTGAGCGAAGGTGGGGGTGAGCTTCCTGGTCGCGGAGCAAGGTTGAGACAGAACCACACTCATACACCCCCGCACATACTCATACAGCTTCTTTTACCTGCGGAGCCATCGATGAAATGGACAGGAAACGAGCGTGCTGTCAGCAGCACGATGACGATAATCGCCGCCCTTGCCGCCAGCGCCCTCGCGCTGCTCACGTTGGCGGGGTGTGGACATAAGTCCGTCGAAGACAGCCTCGCCGCCGGGGACCTCGCGATCCAGAATTCCAAGCTGGCCGATGCCGAAAGCGATTACCAGGAAGCTGCGTCGAGCGCGCCGAATGACCCGCGCCCGCATCTGGCGCTGGGCAATCTTTACGTTTTTGAGCAGAAGCCGGCGCAGGCTCAGACCGAATTTCTCAAAGCTATTGACCTCGATAGGACCGACGCCAGCGCCCATTCCGCCTTGGGAAGTGTATTCGAGCTGCAATCGGAGCCCGGTCTCGCCGAGAATCAATATCGCGCCGCGGCAGCGCTGGCTCCGGCGAACGCCGCCTACCGAATCAACCTGGGAGTGCTGCTGCAAAAGCTCGGGAAAATGGGCCAGGCCGAGGTGGAATTACGCACCGCGGTCGGACTGGAGCCGAAGAATGCTCACGCGCATCTGGCTTTGGCGAAACTGTTCAGTGCAGAGCCCGACCGCAACGCCGAGGCTGAGAGTGAGTTCGCGCAGGTCCGGATACTCGATCCGAGCCTGATGCCGGGAGCACCGCCCCCGCCAACACCGCCACCAGCGGAGGCGTCGCCTGAAGCATCTCCAGAGGGATCCATTGAAGCAACGCCCGAGCCGTCGCCGACACCGGCTGCCCCCGCCGCGGCAATACCTCCGGTGCGGCCGCTCAATCGGAAATTCCTGCTGACGCACGATTCGCCGGTTTACGAAACACCGCAGGAAACCGCCAACGTGCTCGCGCAAGTGCATCGGCGCAAGTTCGTGCATGTGACGGGAATCACTGGTAATTGGCTGCGTATTCAGATGAAAAACGGCACTGTCGGCTTCATTCCGGTAACGGCGGCCGAATAATCGCGGGTTTCCTCGATGGCACGCGACGGGAGCCTCCGTGCCTCGAGGGACGCTAGGACACTCAGGCGCGAACGTTGCACTGTTCTCTCGCGGAATTGCAATTAACCTTCGAACCGTTCGCGCGGCGGATTAATGGCCCATCTGACAGAAGTTCAGGTCCTGCGTTTTCTGATCCAGCTCACGTTGTTGTTTGTGATCGCGCGAGCCTTGGCCGACGTGATGAAGCGCCTGGGACAGGCGACAGTGATCGGCGAATTACTCGCCGGCATCGTACTGGGGCCGACGGTCCTCGGCCATTTCGCACCGGGCCTGCACGCGATGATCTTTCCGCCCGACGTGCTGGCGGACCATCTGCTCGAGGCGGTCGCGTGGATCGGCGTGATCATGCTGCTGTTGTACACCGGGCTGGAAACCGACCTGGGGATTCTACGCGGCGTCGGCAAGGCCGCTTTTTCGGTGTCGGCCTTTGGCGTGATGGTGCCCGCGGCGACCGGCCTGGCGCTGGGCTGGAAACTGCCGGCCGAATATCTCGCTTCGCCTAACTCGCGACTCATCTTCAGCCTCTTCATGGCGGTCGCGATGTCGATTTCGGCGGTGCCGGTAATCGCCAAAATCCTGATCGACCTCGACCTCATGAGGCGCGACCTCGGACTGCTAATTCTGGGTGCCGGCATCCTCGACGACACGGTCGGCTGGCTGATGCTCTCGATCATCGCGGGTCTTGCGGCGCATGGGGTGCTCGATCTCCGGGCGTTTGCGTCGATCGTCGTCGCGGTAGTCCTGTTCGTGGGGTTCTGTTACTTCGTCGGCGCCAGCCTGGTGGTGCGAATCATGCGCTGGGTTGACGACCGCGCCCTCGCCGAACATGCCGGCGTGAGCACGATGGTCGGCATCGCGATGGTATGCGCGATAATCACCCAGGCAATCGGAATCCATGCCGTGTTCGGCGCGTTTATCGCGGGCGTGATGCTCGGGCGTTCGGCTCGTTTGCGCCGGTCGGACCGCAACGAGCTGCAGGCGTTAACAATTGGCGTATTCGCGCCAGTGTTCTTCGCCTACTCAGGCCTCAAGGTCGATCTCTTTGCGATGCACGGGGTAGGCCTGCTGGGACTCGTCCTGGCGATCGCCATCGCGGGTAAGCTCATTGGCTGCACGACCGGCGGCATCCTTTTCGGACTCAAGCCGCGTGAGGCGCTGGCCGTCGCGGTCGGGATGAACGCGCGCGGCGGGATGGAAATCATCGTCGCGCTGATCGGACTCAACCTCGGCGTGCTGACGCAGGAGATGTACGCGATCATCGTGATGGTAGCGATTGTGACGTCGCTGATGACGCCGCCGTTCCTGAGCTGGATGCTCGCAGGAGTGGAGCAAAAGCCCGAAGAAGCCGCCCGGCTGGAACGCGAAAGGCTGCTGTCGCGGCTGCCCTTTAGTCGCGAAGGGGCCAAACTTCTGGTGCTCAGCGGAGGCGGACCGCATGCGCAACTTGCGGCACATCTGGCGGCAACGCTGGGCAATCATCACGATGCCAGCATCACCGTTTTCCATGCCACCACGACCGGCGCTCCAACGCCAAATGGGCAGGCCGACGCCGAATTCGCACGCATTAAGGCAATCGCCGAGTTGAGCGGCGTGCATAATATTTTGCAGCACAGCGGATCCGCGGATTCCATCGCGCAGGCGATCGTCAAGGAAAGCGAGCGCGGCTACGACGCGATTTTTGCCGGGGCCTCGCATGTCGAGGGTGATTATGCGCTCGGGGGCGAAGTGTTGCTGGAGTTGGTGGCCAATGCGCAAGCGCCGATTGTCATCGTGCGCAACGTCGGCAGGCCGGTGCCGCTGCGGAAAATTCTCGCACCCACGACCGGCGCGCAATTTTCGCGGCTTGGAGCGACCCTGGCGATGCTCTATGCGAACGAGACGGGCGCCGAGATGACTGCGCTGTATGTGAAGGAAGGCGGCGCATTGCCAGTGCTACGGAACTTAGGACGGCGCCGGAGCGCACCCGAAGACGGCACTCCGATCGTGGATGAGTTGCGCCAGCTGGGCGAACAGATCGGCGTACACCTCGACGCCCGCGTCGAGTCAGGTGGCAAGACCGAAAATACCATTCTGAACACGGCCGACCGGGGCGGCTTCGACTTGCTCGTGATGGGCGTGATGTTCCGTCCTTCGGAACGGCGGCTCTACTTTGGCCCCAAAGTTGAGCATGTATTGCGCAATGCGCGGTGCGCGTTTGCGGTGGTGGTAACACCGGAGATCACGTCGCCGCGCGCAGCATGAGAGTCGGCGCGACAACTCCGCAGTGGCAAGGAGCGCATCGCTGCTGCGGCAACTGAAATGCGCGGCGACTGAACGCGCGGGCTCTGAAACGATCGAACGGGACAAACCATGGCAACCGAACTCAACGTCGTCACCGGCGCCTTTGGATACAGCGGCGGCTCCATCGCGAGGGCCCTGGTCGCGAGCGGGATCAGAGTCCGGACGTTAACCAATCACCCCCGCACCGACGACCCGCTGGCTCGGCAGATCGAAGTCGCGCCATTCAACTTCGATCGACCGGATGACCTCACCCGAAGCCTCGAGGGCGCCGCGGTCGTATTCAACAACTACTGGATCCGCTTCCCATATAAAGGCCTCGATTTCGACCAGGCGACTGCCAATTTGCGCACGCTGATTGACGCCGCCAAGCGTGCGGGCGTGGGCAGATTCGTTCACGTCAGCATCACCGGTGCGAACGCAGCTTCGCCGCTGCCCTACTTTGGCGGCAAGGGAATCATCGAGGCTTATCTCGCGCGATCGGGTCTGTCGTATGCGATTCTTCGGCCCGCGGAAATCTTTGGCCCCGGCGAGATCCTTCTCAACAACATCGCGTGGATGTTGCGGCGGATTCCGCTTTTCGCGATTCCCGGTGACGGCAATTACGGGATACAGCCGGTGTTCGTTGAGGATCTCGCCCGCCTCGCGATCGAGGCGGCGCGCGGCAGCAGCAACCTGGCCATCGACGCGGTCGGTCCCGAGACTTTCACTTTCAACGAAGTCGTCGCATTGATCGCGCGCGAAGTTGGCAGCCGCGCGCGGATCATCCATGTACCGCCGACTATTACATTCGCATGCGCATGGATCATCGGGCGTGCGATGGACGACGTGACGCTGACGCTCAACGAAGTCCGCGGGCTGATGGCAAACCTGCTCGTGTCATCCGCGCCGCCGACCGCGCCGACCCGCTTCAGCGAATGGCTGCGCAGCAATGCCGATACCTTCGGCTTGCACTACGCTTCAGAAATCGCGAAACGCTAAGATTCGGTCGCCTAATGACCGTGACGCTCATCGGCAAATGGCTGCGCGTATTCCACCAGCACGCCGCGCGCCGCCTTGGGGTGTAGAAAGCAGATCATCCCCGCGAGCCCTGCCCGGGGCTTTTGATCGATCAACTGGATACCCTTGGCCTTGGCGCCTTCGAGTTCACGCTCGACGTCCTCGGTCTCGAAGCATACGTGATGAAGTCCGCCGCCGCGCTTAGCGAGGAACTTGCCGACGCCGTTATCCGGACTGAGCGGCTCCAGCAACTCGATCTCGCTCTCTCCGGCCTGCAACAGCGCAGCCTTCACGCCCTGATCCTGCACCGTCTGGCTCTTGGTCAGCCGCAATCCCAGCAGGTCGCGCCACAAGGTCATCGCCTGTTCGAGATTCGGCACTACTACGCCCACATGATGAATCTTTTTGAGCATCGTCAGCCTTCCGTGTGATTCTCGCAGAGCTTGTGCTGCAATTCGCCCCATTGCGCCTTCATTCCTGGCGAGCCCAGGTTGGGATGTTCGCTGCGCGTTATGTTGAGCTTGTTGCACGCGCCCGCGAGGTTGCCCTGGTCCGCCAGAACTTCGGCCATACTGTACTTCGATTGATAGAATAGCGGATCTGACTCCGCCGCAACGGCTTCGACGCGGCTCCACAGATCGATCGCGTCTTTATAGTCTTTTTTCGACTGCGCGATTCGCGCGAGGCCGGCGTTGGCGTCGGGCGATCCAGGGTCGGCCGCCGCCACTTGCGAGAAGGTCGCCTGCGCCTTGTCAACTTCGTCCATCGCCAGATACGCCTGCCCGAGGATTGAGAGCGTACCGGTAAGATTTTTTGCCGGGATTTTGCCCTCATTCACCTGCCGGGCGAAATATTCGTAGATAATCGCCGTCAACCGCGCATTCTGAACGTACCCGTTCTGGTCTCCGACGGCCTGCCGATCCTGTGCGTTCTTCCAGAAATCAAGACCGATCTCCTTGATGTAGTCATTGCGAGCCGGAGTAGCGTCATGCGCCACCAGCGCCGAGGCCTCGCGCTGGAGCTTTGGGTATTGACCAGTTTGATCGAGTGCCTCGACGCGCCATTCGTAGGTCTGATCGAACTTCGCATTCATCGCCGGGTACTGCGACTCGAAACCGTCGAGAAACGCCGCCACCTCGCGGTAGTCAACCTGCGGCTGATTTTCGAGCAGCGTTGCCAGCATGAAAATCGCGCGCCCCCGGCTGTCGTGGAGCGCCTTGTGCGCGACCGCCGGTGCGGTACGTTCGGCTTCGGGTTCAAGGTTGATCGCCGTGATCAAGGCCCCGATCGTCTTCTGCCGCAGCGCTTCCAGATCGGCCGTATTGATTGGCGCTGCCGGCGCCGAAGCCCCGGCCGGCGTCAAGGAGTCAACATTTTCGGTCTTGGCCCCGCCCGCGGCAGCAAGCGCGTGGTAGTAACATTCGGCAGCGTTGAAGCGCGCGGTGAAGTCGTAGTCGGAATTGCCGTGGACCTGTTCGTACTCCTTCGCGGCTTCGACGTACTGTCCCTGGTGCTGAAAGATCTCGCCCATGCGAAAGCGCGGCTCATACGCGTAATGCCCTTGCGGGTAAGACTTGAGGTAGTTCCGCGCGGCGGCGATCCACTTATCCTCCAATTCGGCGTTGCGCATCCCGCTCCGCTCCCATTCGAGACGCGGAATCTTGAAGAGCATGTAGGCGGCCCACTGCGCATCGGGATTCGACGGCTGGCTGGCGATATCCTGCGCAACTTTCTCGACCATATCGACGCGGCCGCCCATGTAAAACAGGTCCGCCGCGTACTTGAACGCCTTGGGATATTTGCCGCTGTGCGCGGCCGCCCAGTACATATTCGCGGCGGGTAATATCTGATGTTTGTAGTAAGCGACGTTGGCCCCGAGCCAGTTCTCGAAACCGTTGGTGGTCCCGCCAAACTCCGCCGCCGGATCGTGCACGCTGTCGCCCGCCGTCGCGACGACGATCGCCCAGTCGTCCTTGCTGTCCTCGCGCGCCTGCGCGTACTCGATGATCTGGCGGTGCAAATCCGCGCGCTTGGCCGGATCGCTCGCAGCCGCCTCTTGCGCGAACATGTCACGCAGATGCTGCATCTCGAGCCCTTCGCGTTGAGGCCCGCTCGCTGCCTCCGCCAGCTTCGAGTTGATCCCTTGCGCCTGTGCAGTCTTGCCCATCGCGGCGTAGGTCGCCGCGAGTCCTTGCTGCGCAGGCCGATATTGCCGCGTGTCAGGCCCTGCCTCCAGAATGCGCTTGAAATCGTTCACCGCTTGCGTGTACTCGGCATGATCGTATTTGCCCAGTTCGCGCTCAGCATACGCCCGCCCGATCAGGTTCTCGCGAATCAATTCCGGTGACAGAATCAGCAGCGAACTGTCGGTAAAGCCGTCGATAGCCTGGTTGAGCAGGCGGCGCGCGGTCGCCGGTTCATTCGCGTACAGCGACGCCCCCTCGAAGCGCAGCCACGACAGTGGATAGAGCGCCCGCAGCGCCAATTGTTCCGGCTGATCATAGTCGCAAGAACCGCCCGCATCGATCGCCTCGATACAGGCGTCCTTCTTCTTCTGGTAGGTGGTGTACATCCGGTTGAGCATTTCCTCCAACCGGTCGTAGGTCCCATAGAGCGAACTGTTCACGCGCGCCCCATCCGCGACCTGTGCGAACTCAGCTTCGGCCGAATCGAGTTGCGAAATAGCCTCGCTGGCGACCTCGGGACTGCTGACGCCCTCCGCCACCTGCGGCTCGAGCGCGTCGAGCCGCCGATTCAGTTCGCCCAGGCTCTGCGCCCGCGCAACTGCGGTGCCCGCCGCGATCGCCCCCATCACGATCGCGCTTACGAGTACCAGCCGGCGAACCTCGGTCACTGGCTTCATAGATACCCACCTGGTCCCCCTGAGATCAGTCGCGAAGCCTCCCAAAAATGCCGTCAGTTAAGGCTAAACTGTAGCGTACGGTCAAGAGTGAAATGTTATTCGATCGGCCGCGTCGATCACCGCGCTCAGCGCAGTCACTCGGGCGTTACGGCCTGAAATCGAGCAGCGATCCGGCGCCTTGCGATCAAGCAATACGCCTGCAATTCCTGCCGCCTGCGCTCCCGCCAGATCCATCTCTTCGGAGTCGCCGACGTGAAGCGCAGCGCCGGGCGCAATCGCATGGCGGCCCAGCGCTGCCTGAAATATCTCCGGCGCCGGCTTCGCCCACCCGGTCTCGGATGAAATCGTCACGGAATCGAAGTAGGAAGCAAGACCCAGACCTTCGAGAATCCCATATACGCGGTAATCGAAATTCGAGATCACGCCCAGCGTATGCCCCCGCTCTTTGAGTCCCGCCAAGAGCGGCGCCGCTTCTGGATCTGCCTTCCAATTGGCAGGGTCGCCAAGAAAATCGAAGAGCGCATCGAAATAGCCCTCGAAGTCGTGGAACTGTCCAAATTCCACGAAAGTGTCGGTGACAATCCGCCGCCACCATTCGCGCTCGAGTCTTCGCAACTCACGCGCCTCGCGTCCCGGTCCGAAGGCCAATCCCGGGGCCACGCTGAAGACGCGCCTGAAAGCCGCTCCGACGGCCTTGTCGTCGGCGTCCATGCCGTAGCGCCGCGCAAGCCGCGCATAGCTGAGTCCGATCCGTTCGCGCGTGACGATCAGCGTCCCCGCAACGTCGAAGAATACCGTTTTCAACATGCGCAATTGCCGCCGTCAGGACTGGCCGCCGATACCTTACTCACTGCCCGCACCGGGACCGCCCAGGCCATCCCACACTTGCACCAGCGTTCCCATCGAAGACTGCGGCGAAATAAAGAATTGACGCTCGCCGCGCCAGTTTGATTCACGTCCGACGATCCGTTGGCCGTCCGCACGCAACCGCTCTAGCACGCCGTCGAAGTCCTTCACGTCGATCGTCACGTGATGCATCCCCGGCCCGTAGCGCTCGATAAAACGGCGCACAAAATCGTCCTCGACATTCGGTCCGGGGCTTTGCAGGAATTCGATCTTGAAACCTGCCGCGTCGATATGGGCCAGCACGAAGTTGCCCTGCGAAGAGCTGCGCATGGGATAGTTCACTACCTCCGCCGGGAAATAACGCCGGAAGAATTCCATCGCGGGATTGATATTCCGCACTGCTATTGCGACATGGTCGAAGCGGGCCAGACCGTCGTCGGGCGGTCGCGGCGCCGGATGGTTGTAGTCGAGCGGTTGCCACAGTTGAATCAACACTCCGAACGCCGACCGCGGCGAGATGAAGCAGGTCTTCTGTTCATCGGGAAACGTGTGCTCGTCAACGAGGCGTATGCCGCCGGCCGTAAGCGCCGCGATCATCGGGTCGATGCGATCGACCTCGTAGCAGATATGATGCAGTCCCTCGCCGTGCCGCCGCAAGAATTGCGCGATGAACCCTTCGTGGCCCGGTAATTCCTCGATGAACTCAATCGGGACGCCGCCCAGATAGAAATCCTGCCACAGGAATCCGCCCTGCGCCTGTTCGCTGATTTGCTTTTCATTGCGCGGTTGAGTGGGGAAGTAACGCTTGAAGAATTCGACTCCCCGATCGATCGACGCCACTGCGATCGACACATGGTCGAAGCGCATCCGCACTCCCTCAACCGGACTCATCGATCCTCGAATCTCCCATTCATCCAAGTAGCTCTCTCTATACCGTGCTGGTCATGCGCCGCGGGAACCGCGGAAGCGATCGAATACGAAGCGATGCAGCAGCGGGACGACGCCACGAAGGATCAGCGGCCAGCCGTGAATAATCTTTCCGCCGTACACCCCGATCGATTGTCCAGTGCGCGACCACAGCGGCACCTCAAAGAAACTCCAGTCGTACGTCGAGCTTGCCATCCGCGGTTCGCACCACGATATACCCGCCATCTTTGAACGGCCCCGCATTGACGATCGTCGTCGGCCCGATCGTATCGACGCCGGCCGATTCGTGGATATGTCCCGATATGCACACGTCGGGCTTGAACTCCTCGATAAAGCGCCGCGCTGCTGTGCTGCCGACGGCCCGGCCTCCTGCGATCCGGTCGCAGCGGGTCTCGAAGGGTGGCGTATGACAAATCATCAGCAGCGGACGCTGGTCGCGCACCTCGTCATAACCACGCATCAGCGTCTCGTAGATCTCGTCCTCGGTTAATTCGGTGGGAGTCTTGAACGGCGTGATATTGGATCCGCCGCAGCCGAAGATCGCCACGCCGTCAATCACGACACCACGAGCGTGCAACGCGACGCCCTCGCGCTCCAGAAACGGGATTACCTCGCGAGTGTCGAGATTCCCCGGCAACGCCAGTACGTGCTCACACGCTCCGCGCACGTCGTTGAGGACCTTGCCCGCGTCGTCAATGCCGCCGAAGTTCGTCAGGTCGCCGGACACAATGATGAGATCGGTGTCGCGCATCACCGCGTCCATTCGCTGGAGGTTGCGCGTCGCCATATGCACGTCGCCAAATGAGACTATTTTCATCGCCGATGCCGCCCGCGTTTACGATAGCGCACCGGCAGAGATGCTCCTAGTTCGTCCGAACGATTTCACGCGCAAAACGAGCGCCAACGTGCGGGTAATCGCCCGAATTCTGGTATCTCTGAAACTTGGCAGGGCTTCCTTGGTTGCGGCTAGACCCTGCCTATTCAAAACGACCAAAGTGAAGCCATGACCGTACTCGACAACTTCGCTTTCGTGCTGGTTTCTCCGAAAGCCTCGGGCAACGTCGGAGCCGCCGCGCGCGCGCTCAAAAACATGGGCTTCGCGGATCTGCGGCTGGTCGCGCCGCGCGATTACGATCCTCGCGCCGCCGCCGCGATGGCCGTACACGCCGGCGACGTGCTGGAACGCGCACGCATCTACCCTGACCTCATCGCCGCCCTCGGTGACCGCACCCTGAGCGTCGGCACCACCGCCCGCAGCGGCCCCTATCGCAGTGAGACCCGTGCGCTGCGCGAGGTCTCGTCGAGTCTGATTGCCGAGGGTCTCGCCAACCGTGTCGCGATGGTCTTTGGGCCGGAGGATTTCGGCCTGTCCAATGTTGAAATCGCGCAATGCCAGCGCCTGATTACTATCCCGACCGCGGCGGCATACCCCTCGCTCAATCTTGCCCAGGCGGTGATCGTGGTCGCGTACGAGCTGATGACTGCGGCGGATGTCGCTCGCGATACGTTGCCAACCCTCGCAGCCGAGGAATACGCGGCCGCCGGCGAGGTCGAGGAGATGCATCGGCGCATGGCCGACGCGCTCATCGCGATCGGCTTCCTGCCCGATGACAATCCCGATCACCTGATGCTCACATTGCGGGCCATGTTCGGCCGCAGCGGCTTGCGGCCGCGCGAACTCGATATTCTCAACGGCCTCGCCCGCCAGATCCGCTGGGTGGCCGGCGGGGGCGCCGCCACGCTCGCCGCCAAGCGCGAGGCCGGCCGCAAACTGCGTTGAGCCGCGCGCTCCGTCACCGAACGTTGTGAAAAGTTCGCCGCGGGCTTTCCGCCGGACCCGCGCAAGCGCAATAATGTCGCAGCCATCCGCAATCGATCGCGGACGGCGTCAGCGATGGCCGAAATAATTCAACTGTGGGAATTCCAACAGGCGCGGCGCCGCGCGGAGCGTCGCAGCGGCGATCATCAAAGCCTCGAACGCGCGCTCGCTGTCATGAGGAATAATCTCGCGGACGCAGCCGAGGATCTGTGCGAGTCGCCGGCTTCGGAACAGCCTGAGCTCCTCAATCGAATCGAACAGTTGACCGCCATGATCCGTTACGGAATGCGAATGCTAGGCGACTCCGATGATGCCCGCGCGTCCGCGAACGGAGATCCAAATCGTTAGTCGGACCAATCCACGTTCTTGATTCCTGCGCTCAAGGCGAATACCAAATAGAGGTTCAGATCCTCCGCGCGCGCTCCCCGGTAGCTCAGTCGGTAGAGCAGACGGCTGTTAACCGTCGGGTCGCTGGTTCGAATCCGGCCCGGGGAGCCAAATTTCAGTTCCAGGAATGTAATCTTTCATTCCTTGACGCCCGTCACGCTTCAGCCATGCAATTCTTTCACGGTCGCAAGCCGCCATATCGATAGTCGGTTCCCATCGTTTTGGAAAGGCCTCGCTCCATCGTACTTGAACATCAAACATCGATAGCGAGGCTTTGGCATACATGATGCTCTCCTCATCGCACAGGAGTGAGTAGTTAAATGAGTAGCAAAAAGATTGGCGCGTTCGTGCTCGCCGCAGCCATGCTTGCTTCAGTCACTGGCTGTTCAGGCGAACCACTTACCACCCGCGAAAAAGGAACCATCATCGGCGGAGTCGCTGGAGCGGGCGGAGGAGCTATCATAGGGTCTGCTGTCGGCGCCCCCGGAGCAGGCGCTGCCATCGGCGGCGCAGGTGGAGCGGTGGCCGGCTATGCGATTGGCAATCACATGCAAAATGAAGAAGACAGCGAATACTATCGGCAGTAGATTTTCTGGCTGGACACGACTTCTCAAGTACTCATAAGGCTGTTCAGTCCGTCGATTTCGTACGGACACGCGTTGAAGGAAGCCGGGGAATTTTGTCTTTCAACTTAGAGGCCATCGAAATCGAAAGCCGGTAGATGAACTGGATATCGTTCTTGTTCGCCGTTATGGCTGCACTGCTGAGCAGCTGTGGCACGATCCCGGACGCGCGCGCCCTGCTTCATAACCAGTCTCTTTACTACGAGGACCCAAGTTTTGTCGGGCCCCGGGGTCCGCTGACTCAGGCCCAGGGTCAACAAATCATTGAGCGGCTGAAGGAACACCAGCAGGCGCCCAGCGACATTCTTGATCGGCACCTCGCCTTCGAGCAGGCACTCAGCGACGTTCCCCTGGTTATCGGTAATAAAGTAACCCTTCTGGAAAATGGCGCCGCGACTTATCGTGCGATGTTGAAGGCGATTCGGGGCGCCAAGGACAATATTAATATTGCGATGTTCATATTTTCCGATGGACCAGTCGGAAACCTGTTCGCCGACGCGCTAATCGAACGGCAGCGCCACGGGGTGCAGGTCAATGTAATGTACGATGCCGTGGGATCGCTCAGCACTCCAAGTAGCTTCTTTGACAAGTTTCGGCACAACGGCATCGCGGTCTTGGAGTATCGGCCCTTGAACCCATTCGCGGCGAGATTTCATTGGACGATCAGCCACCGCAATCACCGCAAAATGTTGATAGTTGACGGCCGCATTGCCTTCACCGGTGGCATCAACATTTCTGAGGTTTACGCCAGTGGAATGGGCAGTAAGGGCAGCACCGATAGGTCGATGGAATACTGGCGCGACACTGATATCCAGGTCGAAGGCCCGGTGGTGGCCGAATTCCAGCACCTTTTCATTAGCGAATGGTCATATCAGGATGGTCCTTTGCTCGTCCGGCGCGACTACTTTCCTCACTTGGCAAAGCAGGGAAACCAGATCGTTAGGGTGATCGCCAGCGTCCCGGAACGTTTCAGCCTGATCTACGTCACTTTGATATCGGCAATAGTCAATTCAGAAACCAATGTGTATATTACCGACGCGTACTTTGCCCCGGACCATCAGATGCTGCGCGCCCTGGAGCACGCAGCGCGGCGCGGCGTGGATGTGCGGTTGCTGCTCCCGAGCAAAAGTGACCAGTTCCTGATCGTTTCCGCCGAACGTTCGCATTATCAGGCCTTGCTCAAATCCGGCGTCAAGATTTACGAGTGGCCAGGCGAGATGTTACACGCCAAGACCGCCACCTTAGATGGCGTTTGGTCAACCGTCGGCACGTCGAACCTCGACTGGTGGAGTATCGCGCGCGATAACGAACTCAATGCGATCATCCTTGGTCACTCCTTCGGCGACGAAATGAATCTGATGTTCAAGAACGACATCGAAAGCTCCAAACAAATCGAGCTGGATCAGTGGGAACAGCGGGGCTTTCGCGAACGCATTGATGAAACTGCCGCCCGAATGATCGAGCCTTTTCTGTAATCGATCACGTCTGGGGCCACTGGGATGGCTCCGTATTTTGCGCACTTCCCGCATAGGGTTTTCCAGCATCCGATATACGGTTCGACTTTCCCTCAAATCGGCTGGTGGGCCGGGATAATCCGTAGGATTGTTATAGGGGCCGGACGAGTCGAAATCCATGGCATTCTACTTGCTCAACCCTTGATCACGCTCACTTCGAGCGAATCGATCGAGGAGGTACGATCATGCCGAATCCGAAAGACCAATGCCCATGTGGTTCCGGCAAGCACTACAAGGATTGCTGCGGCAAGACCAGGTAACAATTGCCGGAAGATGGGGGGGTCGCTCATTTTGCTACCGCGACTCCGTTCTTCAACTACATCAAAATATATGGAGTCTTGGCAGGAAATTATCATGAAGAAAGCTGGAGCGACTAAATCGGCAAAAAATACGGGCCTAAGGCGTCGCAAAAGGTCGAGCGCGCGATGCACGAAATGAAAGAGGGAAAGCTGCGCTCAGGTAAGTCCGGAAAACAAGTGACTAATCCCAAGCAGGCGATTGCGATTGGTCTCTCGGAAGCTCGCCACACAGGCGGAAAAGTTGCACCCGCAAAAAAGACGAGTGGTTCTTGAGCAGGACGGGACTCGAACAAATCGTCGGCCATGACAAAAGGAAAAAACAATTCGAATTCCTAAAGTGATCTGGCTGTCAGCTTGTAGGAACGGATGTTGCACTTGAATTATCGCACTTGATGGCTGGTACAGTTTGCGAGTTTCAGACAGCGACTAGTCACCTTGTATTACAAACCTAACGAGGAGAGGGAATAATATGAAAGCTCGAAGCATCGCATGCGTAGTATCAGTTCTAGTCGGCTTTTCGGTACCGCCGATTGCTTTTGCCCAATCGGCCAGTCCGGCTTCGCTGTTAAACATGGCGAATCAGATGAACAATCAGGAAGAAGATGGAGCAAAGGAACTGCGTAGCAAGGCCGGCGACAACCAGGCGCTGGTTTCCATGGCCGATACGCTGACCCAGGATCATAAAGCCAATGAGGCGGCAGTCGAAGCCCTGGCCAAGCAGAAGAACATAACTCTCGACACCTACAAGCCGGATAAGACCGAGCAAGATCGACTCGACAACCTGAACGGCGCGCAATTCAATGAGGCGTTTCTGAACGCAAATGTGCGCGATCACAAGAATGCACTCGCGGAGTTCAGAGCTGCGAAGGTCAGTCTCGGCAGCGACCCGGATATGAAGGTTTATATCGATCAGACTATTCCGGTGTTGGAATCTCATCTGAAGATGGCGGAAAACCTGCGACGCGATAACAAGGTTCTGGGCAGCACCGAAAACCCCGAAAACAACAAGACCAGTAACTAAAGGTGCTTACTGTTGTCGAGTGAACCTACGCAGGTCGGTCTCATTCGCGACTTCTATTAACAAGACCTAGCCGGCGGCGCCTAGCCGCCGGCTGTTTCAAGTCCGGTCAGTGACATCCAGCTCCTGCACGCATCGCATATAGCATGGCGGCTACGATTTCAGTCTTTGATTTCCTGCGCGACGAGTCCTCATGGACAGCCATGACCTCATCGAGAGATCGCCGGAATGACCGGTTGCCGCCGTTTCCAGCATCTCGTGCGTGCTTCCGGAGCGAACCTCGCCTACGATTATTCGGTCCGCACGATCGCGTAGGTTCTCGCATGCATGGCGCTTTAATCCGCGCCGGCATTAGCAAAGCGTCTTACGACAGTGCCCGTACGCGGTTGGATCTCGCCCGCCTCCTCAATAATCAGCAGAACAGGCCGCCGCCCCTGACGAAGGTCCGACTGAGCCGAAACCGGTCTTCGGGTCGGGGTTGGCGCGCAGTACCGAGACGGTGGCGTCAAGACAGTTCGCCACGACCAGGCGCGGTCCCCATTGATGTCGACCGCTGTCACCGCGACCGGACCGTTGCCTGCGATGTAAGTCTGCTGCTGAGTGAAGCTGGCTAAGGCTGCGCCTGCGGTGGTGGTGTCAAGCAGCACCGAGATCGTATCGCCATCTATCTTCGGCATTATCACGTCGGGTTTGCCACTGCCATTAGGTCGGCCACCGCGATCGAGGCCGGGTGATGTCCCTGTAGCGAAGGTCCGCTGGCGGGTGAAACTGGGTGTCGCAGCACCGGGGGCGGAAGTATTGACCAGCACCGAAACCATGGCAGTGTCATAATCCGTCACGATCAGATCAGGCTTGCCATCGCCAGTGACGCCGGCCACCGTCACCGAGTAAGGGTGAGGGCCTGTAGCAAAAGTCTGGCGTGCTGTCAGATCGGTTGATTTTTCGAGCTGTGCCTCCCGAAAACCGTATCCTGGGTGACGTCGGGATGGGCGTATCGAAAAGAAGCGGCCGATGGTCGCGTTTCTGAGTCAGCGGTTGATTGCGGTCCGGTCGTGGTTCGCGTGGACTTAGAACGCGACGCCGGATTAGCGCGACCTGGGCGATGCTGGACCTCGGTAGCCGGATCGCCGCTCGCGAACATGGATGAAGCGAGCTACGACGGAGCTGCTTGTCGATACTCGCATTCGAGATTGAAGATGTGAAGCGCCTCGATCGATCTTGCTCTGAAAATTCAGTTGAGCCTTGGAGCAATCTAGTCGAACTCAACATCGAGCTTCAATTTGGTAACAAGTAGTGCGGCGCTCTTGAACCATTTCGATTAGTATGAGACGTTTTGGCAGCCTACGCCCACTTGGAAGTAATCGAGGAGGTATTCGCAGTCCTCGGTTCGGGTAAATTTCCGGGGGTCGAAATGCTCTGCCCGAAATGCGCATTTGCGAATCAAGAGACCGCTGCATTCTGTGGTCGTTGCGGCATTTCGCTCGGCGGCGATCTTGCCACTCCGGAAGTTAAGAGACACGCCGAACGCCGGCGTCTTACGGTTATGTTCTGTGATCTGGTCGGTTCGACGGAACTTGCCGGACAAATAGATCCCGAAGAGTTGCACGATCTCACGCGTCAATACCAGTCGGTATGCGCCACAGTGGTAGGCCGTCATGCAGGTCACGTCGCACAGTTTCTTGGTGACGGACTTCTGGTGTTCTTCGGCTATCCGGTAGGTCACGAAGATGATGCACAACGCGCGGTCCGGGCAGGGCTGGATATTGTCGTGGCTGTATCGGGCTTGCAGGCGCGGGCAGCACGGCCACTCCAGGTTCGTGTTGCCGTTCATACCGGACTAGTTGTCGTTGGCAACCTGGGCGATGGTTCCAACCCGGACGCCTTGGCGGTCGTGGGCGAGACCCCGAACATTGCCGCAAGACTGCAGAATCTCGCTGAGCCGGATACGGTAATCATCAGCTCACCCACCTATCGACTGGTCGAAGGATTCTTCAATTGTCGCAGTCTTGGTACTCCAGCGCTGAGAGGGGTCGCGCAGCCGATCGAGCTTTATCGTGTGCTGGGAGAGAGCGACATTCAGAGCCGCTTTGAGCGAGCGGTTGCGATCGGCCTCACTCCCTTTGTAAGTCGAGAGGCCGAGGTCGAAGTACTGCTTAAGCGCTGGCAGCGAGCCAGGGAAGGGGCCGGACAGGTCATATTACTAAGCGGCGAAGCCGGTATCGGCAAAACACGCCTGGTTCAAATGCTCAAGCAGCGTACCGGGGGCGAACCGGTCACCGAACTCACTGCTCGCTGCTCTCCCTACTACCAGGACAGCGCGCTCTATCCCCTCATTGCATTTCTCGAACGATATCTCCTCTTCAAACCAAACGATCCTCCCGAAAACAAGCGCGCAACTCTGGAACGTGTGCTTGAATTCTATGGCTTCCCTTTGCCCGAGTTTCTTCCTCTATTCTGCGCATTGTTGTCGTTGCCAAATGACGGTCGATATCCGGCGCCGACGATGACGCCGCAGCGGCAAAAGCAGAAGACCTTCGAGGCGATCGTTGCATGGCTTTTGAAAGAAGCGCAACAGCGCCCAATCTGGATCGTGGTCGAAGATATACACTGGGCCGACCCCTCCACCCTCGAGCTTCTGACTTTGCTCATTGAACAGACTGCTCACTCGAAGTTGTTTGTGGTGGTGATCTTCCGGTCTGAATTCCTGCCACCTTGGCGTTCGCAACCTCACGTGACCAGCATGACCCTGGATCGGTTACCGGCGGCGGCGACGCAGTCTATGATCGAACGCCTGGCTGGTAGCAAAAGGCTTCCGCCGGAAGTAATTCGCGAAATCGCCGGTAAGACCGAAGGAGTACCTCTATTTGTCGAAGAGCTGACCCGAATGGTACTCGAATCCGGTCAATTACGCGAAAGCGACGAACGTTACGAACTCGCAAGCGCGTTGCCCTCGCTGGCTATACCGTCGACGCTCTATGAATCTCTGATGGCTCGGCTCGATCGGCTCGGTCCCGCGAAGGAGGTGGCGCAAGTCGCCGCAACAATTGGCAAGGAATTCTCCTTCGATCTGCTTCGTGCGACGTCGTCGCTCGACGAAGCCGAACTGACTGCCGCTCTTAACCAACTGGTCGATGCCGAACTGCTCGAACAACGTTTGCTCTCGTTTCAGAGATCATACAGCTTTCGACACGCATTGATCCGCGACGCCGCTTACGAATCACTGCTTAGAAGCAAGCGCCGTCAATATCACGGGAAAGTAGCCGCCGCGTTGCAGGATGGTTTTCCCGATGTCGTAAATGCGAATCCCGAATTGATTGCCGTTCACTATACCGACGCTGGGATGCTCGAAGAGGCGGTTGGTTCCTGGCAAAGGGCCGGCCAGAGAGCTCTCGAACGGTCAGCGAACCAGGAGGCGATTCGCCATCTGACAAAAGGGCTCGATTCGTTGAAGCTGCTGCCGGAGTCACCCCAGCATTTTCAGCAGGAATTAATGCTGCAGATCTCTCTCGGGACTGCCCTCATAGCCACCAAGGGCTTCGCATCGCCAGAAGTTGGGGCGGTTTACGCAAGAGCTCGAGAAATATGCCAGCAAGCCGGTGATACCTTACAGCTGTTCCCAGTACTCTGGGGCCTATGGGTATTTTACACCGCTCGCGCCGAGCATATTGTCGCGCGTGAACTGGCGGAACAGTGCCTTCGCCTTGCCGAGGGCGCGGGCGACCGGACGCTCCTCGTGGAAGCTCACCATGCTCTCGGCGTCACTTTGACCGCTCTCGCCGAGTTCGCTCCCGCCCTAAAGGATCTAGAGTTTGTGATCGCCGAGCACCACTCTTCGCAGTATGATGCCCTTCTTTACGGTCAGGATCCGAAAGTGGTGTGCCTTTCGCAAGCGGCTTGGACTCTCTGGATTCATGGCTATCCTGAACGAGCCCTTAGGCGAAACGAAGAAGCTATCGCGCTGGCGCGAAGGCTGTCCCATCCATACAGCCTTGCGGCGGCCTTGGGTTTTGGCGCGATGGTCCATCAACTTTGTCAGGATGGGCCGGCCACTCAAAGATTTGCAGAGGCTGGGATTGCGCTTTCTACAGAGCGAGAGTTTGTGTATTGGGCGGCTTGGAGTTGCATACTGCAGGGCTGGGCGTTAGCGCACCTCGGAAATCTCGAGAAGGGGATCCTTCAAATACGTGAAGGCTTGGGAGCCTTTCGGGCCACTGGTGCTCAGGTAATGGTCCCCTATTTTCTCGGGATTTTGGCCGAGGCACTAGGCAAAGCAGGAGAGGCCAAAGAAGGACTGACTTTATTGGCGGAAGCTCAAGCAGTCATTGATCGAGGCGGTGAACGCTGGTGGGAGACTGAAATACATCGGCTAAAAGGAGAACTGATGATCCTTCAATTCAGATCCGATGGCGCCTCGGCTGAGGATTCTAAGGCAGCTGAGGATCATTTTTTTAAGTCTCTCAACCTGGCATCTCATCAGAGGGCGAAATCATTGGAGCTGCGTGCGGCGATGAGCTTGAACCGCCTGTGGATGAAACGGGGGAGGAAGATCGAAGCGCAGCGTATTCTGTCTAATTCTTATGGTTGGTTCACCGAAGGATTCGAAACGGCTGATCTGGAGAAAGCCAAAACATTGATGAGGGACGTCACCTAAATGTGAAGGATAAAAAGAACTGACCGGCTTTGGAAGAGGCACCCGCGGGTCACTTTGATCTCCGTTTTATTTGTAGATGCCTTAGCAAGAAATAATGGTGGCCGGTAAGCCAAAAGGATTTTTTTAGACGTTATGGCAACAAACGCAATGCTTGCACCATAGCTTTCCGCTTAAGAGAAAAGTTGTAGCAAGAAGACTTAGAACGGAATTCAGATCAAGTCAAAGAGCATCGATATCTTTAGCTTAGGGAGGCGAATCAATGAGTAACCCGGCAGGTGTTTTGGCGGCATTCAGCGATGGAGTGAAGGTCTTTAATGCTAACACAGATCCGACGATCGGAGGCCATCTAGCTCAAAACGTAACCGTTAATTCATACGACCATACGCCCTATAGCGGGATTGCTGCGGTCGTCGGATATTTCACTCAAGAGTTCAAAAAACACGCCCAGTTTACTCCTACAGTCCGTGGCCACAACGTTACTGGAGCAAGCGGAAAGGTTTGGGGATACGGTACATGGGTAAGTGACTCTAGCAAGCAGAAGTTTAATTTCGAGTTCCAATTCATTTTCGAGGATGCGCAGTGGTTATTCTTGAATCTAGACTGTTATAAACTTGGCAATCGAGGAGCTGAGGAAAACGACGATAGTTCGGTGGTGAGAACTGAATAAGTGCGATGGAGATGGCGCATCTCATAGCCTGCTAGTTTTCAATTGCCGAACGGAATCAACAACCTAAGTAAATGAGCTTTCTCGGCACCTCGTCCGCTGCGTATGGCGCTGGAAGCAAGTATCGTGACGTGAATTGTTGAGGTGGATCGCAGGGACCAAAAACCGGTACTACATAGGGCGACCAACTCCGACGTGGTTGCCTATTACGAATCCAAAACCAGCGATATTCTGTATCGATACGGACCAGGGCCGCGAGTGCACTATCACGTCGGCTTCATCGAGGACTCAAGCTCGTCACTAGAGCGTCCATCGGCGGATGAACTGCGGCGTGGTTTGGTTGCTGCACAGGAGCGTATGCTAAGCAACGCGGCCGGCATCTGGAATGCAAAATCTACTTTCAGCGGTGAGGTGCTCGATGTCGGTTGCGGACTTGGTGGCGGCGCGATTTTCTGGGCACAGGAGTTTGGTGCCCGAGTGACGGCGATAACCTGCGTAGAATCTCATGTGGACCTGGTAGCAACGTTCGCAAAACAGGCTGGGGTAGCGTATCAGGTGAGACCACTGTTGTGCGACGCACTCGACGTGCCTGGCGAAGGGTGTTTTGACGCCGCAGTGGCCGTTGATAGCTCTTGCCATCTCGCGCGCGCCGAGTGGTTTAACCGCCTCTCCTTACTCCTACGGCCTAGCGGCCACGTATTCATCTCCGACTGTTTCCTGGTCAACCCTGAATACGAAGAGCCGTTCAATCGTCATTGGTGCGCGCAAATCGGTTCCCTCGACGAGTATTGCGCGGCCGCACGAGAAGCTCATTTCGAACTCGACTCAATGGAAGACGTTTCCCTGCAAGCCGTCAACTTCTGGACTACCACGCTGGCTCTAATTCGTAAGGAAGGGCTCTCCCCGGATCTCGCCAGGGTAGAGCGCGCGAAGCTCGAGGAATCGTTCCGGATACATTCCCTCGTGCGACAAGGACTGCGCGAAGGGGGACTGCGCCACCTGCTGCTCAGCTTTGTCGGGTCTTAGCTGGATGGTCGCATCGAACTTAGCCGGTTAGATACTCTATCGCGAGGGAGCAGCCGCCGGCCTTGGCGTCCGCTGGCACTGCGATGGAAGCTGCACGCAAATGACCCGCAAGGACTGCCGGTGCCGTTCGTTATTTGATGCGTATTCCAGACATACCAGCAGAGAAGCCCAAAATTTCAGGGCTCCCACGGCCGGCGCGGTCGCCGCGCGCATCTGCTGAATCGAGCGTTCCTTTGCTCGAGCGCGACCTCGCGCGCGTCGCAATCATCGAACCGAGTCGGATCATCCAGCCCATCGACATCGCCGAGCACTGCGTTTTCTGCTTCTTCCAGGAGGTTATCAGGGAACTCGCGCATGAGGGCGCCCAGGCGCGCCATATTCATAACGGCGAGAGCGAAGCGGGCGGCTACCCGGTTTACGAGCTGGATTACGGAGGCCGGCGGCTAGCCGTCGTTCATCCCGGGGTCGGCGCTCCCAACGCGGCGGCGCGCCTGGAACATATGATCGCCCTCGGATGCCGCAAGTTCGTCGCCTGCGGCGGCGCTGGGGTCCTCGTCGAATCCATTGACGTTGGGCGTATCGTGATTCCGACCGCAGCGATTCGCGACGAAGGCACCTCGTATCACTATCTGCCGCCGGCGCGTGAAGTCGCTCCCACACGGCGTGCCCTCAAGGCGATCGAAGCGGTACTGCGGGAGAACAATCACGATTATTCTCGAGGCAAGACCTGGACCACCGACGCAGTCTATCGGGAGACGCGTCCACGCATGGCGCGGCGCCGGAACGAAGGCTGCCTCGTCGTCGAGATGGAGGCGGCTGCGTTTTTCGCGGTCGCGCGCTTCCGTCGCGTCGAGTTCGCGCAAATCCTGTACGGGGGCGACAGCCTCGCCGGCCGGCGATGGGCTCCTCGCGGATGGAACCGTCATGCGGTCCGCGAGCGGCTTTTTCATCTCGCCGCCGAAGCGTGTCTTCGACTGTGAGACCCGCTTCGCGTGCGACCTAGTGAGGCCTTCCGAATCGCTCCGTTCGTCGGGCAACACCCCGCCTGCTGGCGAAGCTGGGCGCCTGCTAGTTCAGCTTCGCGAACGACCTGGCGATGCGCCGCACGGATGCCGGGTAATCCTCGTTTACCGCGTTCGGTACAATAATCGGAACATCGGCTCCCTGCTCTCGGTATTCCTCGAGTCGCTCGAAACATCGCGATTCGGGACCGACCAGCGCCAGCGAATCAATCATTGGCTCGGTTACCGCAGCCGCCATTGCGGTTGCATCGCCACGCTTGGCCGCAGCCATGATCGCATCGGCAGCCGATTCGAAACCGCTGCGCGCGATCAAACGGTTGTAAAAAGGTAATGCACCGTAAAAGGCGAGTCCTCGGCGCGCCGCAGAGTAGGCGACCTCGAGATCATCGTGCAGAAAGACCGGCAAGCCGACCGTCGCCACGATATCGGCGCGTGCGCGGCCGTGCTGCTGTGCTGCTGCATAGGCAACGTCAATCGATTTACGCATCCGCTGGGGCGTACAAAGGTAGAGCATCAGGCCATCCGCGAGTTCACCGCCGAGGCGCGCCGTTTCCAATGCAAGGGCAGCATAATAGACGGGGATTGGCTTGCTGGGTTGGCGGAACTTCATGCCGAACATCGAGGTCTCGCCGGCCAGCGTCGCGCGGATAATCGTCGTATCGCGGCGCAGACGATCGCGGGCATTGCCCATCTCAATGCCGCGGGCTTCCAGGGCGGGGCGATGGCTCACTCCCAGGCCGAGGATGAAGCGGCCGCCGGAAACGTCCTGCACCATCTCGGCAGCAGCGGCGCAGAGCGTCGGCTCGCGCAGATATATATTGACGATCCAGGTCGCGATCGTGACACGCCTGGTAACCCCGGCAACTGCGTATGAGCACATCAGGGCATCATTATTGGCCTCCGGGATGAAGATTCCGCTGAAGCCGGCAGCTTCGACCGTGCGTGCGAGTTCAAGGAATTCCGGATGGGGAATCCCCGACATCGGAGAGAGTGAAAATCCGCATTTGGTCATGGTGCATTCCTTTCGTGAATCGCGATTCTGCGAGAGCAATAGGCCGACAGAGAACCTTGGAAGCTTCCCTCGCAGCATTCACCCTCACACCCATCGTGGCAGGGTGTCGTGCGGGATGCCGAAGGCCAGCTTGCCGAGCCAGGCGAGCGCGTCGTAGCCCTGGAACGGTTGGTGAACGATCGCAGCACGCACATCACGGTACATTTGCTCAAGGGGATTGGATTTGAACAGACCCGCGCCCCCGACCATCCTCATCACCTTATCGACGACGCTCACCGCAGTTTCCGTCACAAAGTGATGGCAAGCGATGATGTCCATCATAGGTTGCTCGCCGGTTATCGGTGTTTCAGCAATCGCGGTAGCCGTCTGGAGCAGCATCGCACGGGCCGCGCGTAGTCCGACTTCGACCTCGGCGGCCAGAAACTGATTTTGCGGATAGTGGCTCATCGGTTGTTGAAAGGGTTCCTGCCGCTTTTGACCGATCCAGCCCAATGCCCAGTCTCGCGCCGACTGCGCGAGACCCAGGTAGCAGGCATCCAGCGACGGGTTCCAGCGGCAAAAAATCTTCATCGAGCTGTCCCAGAGCCCCACCGGCCGCCGGTTGGCGGCCTCTTCGGGGACAAAAACATTCTCCCATACGATATCGTGGCTCGATGATGCCCTGATGCTCATCGTGTCCCAATTGTTCTGAATCTTTATCCCCGGTGTCTTGGCGGGCAGATAAAAGTTCAGGATAACCGGTCCATTCTCCGGATCATCGTAGCGCGCAGTCTCGAAAAGGAAATCTGCAGCGGCGCACATCGTGCTGAATTTGCCGGCACCGTTGATCAGATATCCGCCCGCGACCTTCTCGGCCCGGCGCGACGTGTTGATGATACCGCCAAAGCCCAACATGCTATTGATTTTCGGGTCACTGACTCCGCCGCCCAAGATCAGGCGGTCGCGAACGATGGATTCGAGGAAGGCCCGGATGCGGCCATCACGCTCACCGCCGGCGCGCCACAAATCGCTCAACCACCCCACCGCAAACAGGTGCATGTTGATCGAGATCGCCGTCGGCAAATCGCCGCGGGCGAGCCGTTCTTGCGCCAGAACCTCGTCAAGAATATCGGCGCCGCCTCCACCGAGTTCAGCAGGTGCGGTCATATTAGTGTAGCCCGAGGCTTTCATCGCGGCGACGTTCTCGTGGGCGAAGGAGTTTTCCCGATCGTGCTGAGCGACCCGCGCTTTGAAATCTTCCGCGTGTTCAACGGCTATCGCGATGAATTTTTGTTGGCGCTCGGCGCGATCAGGATTCATCTTGATTCTCTCTTTTCGGCTTCCTGCAAACCGGGAATTTCTTTTCGATTATAGATTCACAGTCGCACCTCGATGAGACGATTTGCAAACCCGAACTTTGAGCGCGTCACCACGGCGGAACGGGCGTTTGAGATCCACCCGGACGGACAGGCTGTTGCTGGGTCTGAAGGCCTCCGAAGCACGGTCAGGGCGATTCTTGTTACCTCGGCGCGGTCGGATAATGCTCTGCGCAGAACCGCCGGAGATCAGCGGTGGAACCACGCACAAATGGTCGATCTCAAAACGTGTCGAACCGATTCTTTTCGACGAGCGCGCGGCGCCCGCGTCGGATCGGTCGGAATGGCCGCGTTTTTCGCTCGGCGGCGCGCCGGCGAAGATCAAGATACAACAGCCATCATCACGAACGACATGCCGAGGAACAACGCTGCGGGCCGGGAAGCTCGCTTGAAAGACATGCGTCGCGAGATCTCCCGGCCCGCGGTTGCGCCATGCTTAGCGCTTGTCGTACTCGTCGTGGCGGCGCCACCAGGCGCCCGTCTCGTTCCGCCCCCTGGGGGCGCGGTCGAGCCACTGGTACATGCCCCACAGGCCGTCCAGTCCGCGCGCATAGGTGGAATAAGCGTGGTAAACGACGCCGTCCTCGAGTACGAACGCGCTCATACCCGGCCTCTCGCGCGTGTACGTGGCCACGTCGGTTCCGCTCGTAGCCGCCATCTCGGCGACGGGCCCTTCGTCGCCGCGCAACCGCAACGCCGTCGCGGGACCGCCGGGCCGGTAGTTGTATTCGATGTGCCCCTCACGCTGTTGCTCCTCGGTGAACGAGACGCTGAAGTCGGCGTTGAAGTCGCTGCCGAACGAGGACGCCCAGGGAAAGGTCCAGCCCATCCGCCGCTGGTACGCCTGCAGCTTCGCGAGGGGCGCCCGGGACACCGCTGTAAGCGTGACGTCGTGGTTTGCCAGGTGGACCGCGAAGCCGTCGAAACCGTCCGCGATCGCCGAGCAGGACGGACAGCCCGCCGTGTAATCGGGCCCGAACATGAAGTGGTAAACGAGAAGCTGCGAGCGCCCTCGGAAGAGATCCGCGAGCGACACGCTCCCCTCGCTGGTCTCAAATCGATATTCTTTGTCGATCCGAACCCACGGCAGTTCCTGTCGCCGGCGCGCCAGCTCGTCGCCGCGTCGCGTTAGCTCCTTCTCTTCTTTGAGCAGCTCCAGCCGCGCCGCGAGCCACTCGTTACGTGTTCCGATCGTGTGCTTCGTCATCGCTCTTCTCTCCTTCCTGGGGTTCCCTCGTCGTTTCGTCCATTCTGGATACGAGTGTTTCGTTGCCAGTCGTGGAATAGATCTTAGCTCCCGGTATTGAAGAGTGAGAGTTACAAGTGTGACGGGATTCCGATGGACGCGCTGATCGCCGCCGCCGCGCGAGCACTCGCCGCAGGCGATCCCTTAGGCGCACTGAACTCGGTCGCCTTGCGCGGCGACGCGCTTGCGCTCGCGCTGCGAGGCGTCGCGATGGCGCAGCTCGGCGATCTCGTTCGAGCGAAGGATCTCCTGCGAAGTGCAGCGCGTGCCTTCGGCCCGAAAGAGACGGTAGCCCGCGCGAGGTGCGTCGTCGCCGAGGCCGAGATCGCGCTCCTCTCGCGCGACCTGGGCTGGCCGGCGAAAGCGCTCGAGGCGGCGCGGGTAACGCTCGAGGAGCACGGCGACCGCGCAAATGCCGCGTATGCGCAGTACCTCGAAGTCCGGCGCCTCCTCCTGATTGGTCGTATCGACGAGGCCGAGTGTCGGCTCGGCGAGATCGACTCGACGCCCCTCCCTCACGCGTTGAGCACCACCCACGAGCTGTTGGTCGCGGGAATCGCGATGCGGCGCCTCCGGACGAAGGCGGCGCGCGCTGCGCTCGCTCGGGCCAACTGCGCCGCCCACCAAGCACACATCCCCGCGCTGACAGCAGAAGTCGAGGCCGCATTGCTCGTCCTGAACACGCCGGCGGCGCGCCTGATTGCGAGTGGCGAGGAGCGACTCTTGGTGCTCGAAGAGGTCGAAGCATTGCTGGCGTCGAAGGCGCTCGTCGTGGACGCGTGCCGAAATGTCGTGCGTGACAGAGGCACGGTCGTCTCGCTCGCAAGACGTCCAGTGTTGTTCGCGCTCGCACGAGCGCTGGGCGAAGCGTGGCCGGGAGACGTGCCGAGGGACACGCTGCTAGCGCGGGCATTCGGAGCAAGGCGCGCCGATGAATCGCATCGCGCGCGGTTGCGAGTCGAAGTCGGAAGGCTTCGCACGATGCTTCGGGCGCTAGCCAATGTGAGCGCGACGAAGCGAGGGTTTGCATTGGCCCCACACCGTGCGGGCGAGGTCGTGGTGCTGGCGCGGCCCGTCGAAGACGAGCATGCCACGGTGCTCGCCTTCCTCGCCGACGGTGAATCGTGGTCGAGCTCCGCCCTGGCGCTCGCGCTCGGGAGCAGCCAGCGCACAGTACAGCGGGCGCTCGAGTCGCTTGCGGCAGGAGGCAAGGTGCAATCGTATGGCCGCGGGCGAGCTTGTCGTTGGATGACCCCACCCGTGCCGGGATTCACGACGACCTTGTTACTCCCCGCTCCTCTGCCGATTGACCAGGACGGCCAGCATGAATCGATCAACCGTAGGGATCGGCGCTGAATTTGGACCCTTTCCGGGTATCGGCAGCTTATTCGGTGCGTTGTAATGCATTTCCTTGACGATCTTATAAGTGCCGTCCACATCACCCTCCGAGTTCCTCGGAACCTCGGAAGTGGTCTCGCCGTCATGAAGTCTAAAAGCAGCCGGAGCATCCGGGCATGAGCCCTGATCGAGACGCCGGGACCTAGATATCCCCTCTTTCGGGAGACTCGGGCAATCCTTTTAGGCTGACCAGGGCGCGGACTTACCGGCTGATAGGTGGCGTCAGGCGTGCCGCATGCCGGAGACGTGGGTGCGCAGCACGGCATTGGTACGGGTCTGGTAGCCTTTGCCGGTTTTGCGAAAAAAATCGAGCACGTCACGGTCAACGCGCATGTGCAAATCGGCCTTGGACTTCGGCACCTCGACTGTCACGTTATCCCAGTCCATCACCATGCCCGCCTCGTCAGGGTCGGCAGCAATGCTGGCCTCAACCTGCTCGTCGCTCATCGCGGCGGCCTTCTTCCAGTCAGAGCGAGTCTCGTCCCGCTTGGCCATCCCCGCGAGTTCCTCAGCCGTGTGTCTGACGATACGCTTTCCTTCCCCACGTCGTGCCCTCCTGAATGAAATGATCCGCTGGTTTTTGCCTAACGCAGTGAATTCTGTTTGGACGCGTTCCGATTCATAAACGGGGTCGGAGTTAAGGTCGGATTTCGATATCCGGTCGCCGTTACCAAGAACCCGATGTACAACCGTACGGCAATCCTAGCGGCCGTATTCCATTCTCATTCCCCTTGTTGTCCTGGAGTTTTCCCAACAGAGATTGGTCGAGGACGACGGCGGAGATTCCCGCGATTGGGTCCGCCTACCCGTCCCCACGGTGCAGGTCGATTCGATTGGTCCCGGATATCGTTTCGTCGCTTTTTGAAAATCGAGCGGACCTGGTGACAGACAGCACCAAAATCTGGTGTCCAACCGGCACCAAAGCCAGCACCGCTAAGATCTGGCGTTTCCAAAGACGGGTTCTAATTACGACTGGAACCCTTCTCTGCGTGAGGAATGGGGTGGTGGCGGCGGTAGGAGTCGAACCTACGACACTGCGGATATGAGCCGCATGCTCTAACCAACTGAGCTACGCCGCCATCGAACGCACTACAATAGCGGGACGGTCCGCTGTGCGGAAGAGTCCCTGACTGGTGGGATCAGCGGACGGTAGTTTGCTGAGCCTTAACCACCCGGCTGCCGCGCGCGACCTGATATGCAACGCCCTCGCTGAACTCGAGGCAGGTGAGCCGGCCGCCGTAAACGAGGCCGGTATCGATCCCCAGCTTGTAGGGCAAATCGACCATCACGGCGCGCATCGGGGTGTGGCCGAAGACCACGGTCGCGTCAATCTGATGGGGGTTGAAGATGAACTCCTGGCGAATCCAGAGCATGTCCTCGACCGACTGCTCCTCGAGTTGGCGGGCGGGCATGATGCCAGCGTGGACGAAGAGGTACGGTGGCCGATAATAGCTGGTGGCGAGATTGTGCAGAAACTCAAGATGAGGCGCCGGGATGAATTCGATCGAACGCTCGAGGGTGTCTTCGGAAATGCCGTAACTGTCGAGGGTCTGCGCGCCGCCATTAAAGATGAAGGACTCGCCATAATGGCCGGGGAACCCGAGAAACGAGAGCATCATGTCCTCATGGTTGCCCTTCAGGAAGACGATCTCGGCGGGCCCGCGCTGCAACTCGACAAGCTGGTCGATAACGTCGCGCGCGGAGGGTCCGCGATCAACGTAGTCGCCGACAAACACTACGGTATCAGTAGGTCCGGGCGCGATCGCCTTGAGGACCGCTGCCAATTCGTCAGGACATCCGTGAATATCGCCAATCGCGAAGAGCCGTCCCTGCGGCTTTGCCTTCTTGCCCAATACCATCTTTTGGAAAACTGCTCCCATCCCAATGACTACTCGCGAGCCGACTTCGGTCCGCCCTCGTCCAGCAATCGAGAAATCGTCGCGTGGTCCTCAATAATGCGCCGTGCCGCGCTGTATGGGTTCAGAGTACCCGTTCGCACTTCGTCAAGCACGTGGCCGGCGGCGCTGCCTGCTTCATGCGCGAGCGCGCGCTCGGTACGTTCCTCCATCTCCGAGGTGAGGACCTCGACGAATTCGCGGGTGCGGCGCGCGCGGTCGCGCGCGGGATCGTGATGTTCCCGCTGGTAATCGCCGTGACTGCCAATCGCCAGCACCAGCGCGTCAATACCGATGTCATTGGAGGCCTGCGTCATCAGCACCAGGGGACGCCATCCGAGGGCCGGGCGCAGATGCACGCTAAGCTCGAGCTCAGCCTTGATCCGATCGGCGCCGTCGCGATCTGCCTTGTTGACAACGAACAGATCGGCAATCTCGTTGAGGCCGGCCTTCATCACCTGGACGCCGTCGCCGCCTTCGGGCACGGTGACCACCACGGTGGTATCGGCGAGATCCATCACGGAGAGCTCGGTCTGGCCGACGCCGACGGTCTCGATAATGACGACGTCATGGCCGAAGGCGTCGAGCAGCTTGACGATCTCGCGCGCGGCGCGACTGAGGCCGCCATGATGGCCGCGGGTCGAGAGGCTGCGGATGTAAACCCCGGTATCGCGGTAATGGTCGGTCATGCGAACGCGATCGCCGAGGACAGCGCCGCCCGAAAACGGGCTTGACGGATCGATCGCCAGCACCGCAACGAGCTTGTCCTGTGCGCGATACTTGACGACAAGCTGGTTAACCAGCGTGGACTTGCCGGCGCCGGGAGCACCCGTCACACCGATAATGTAGGCATGGCCGGTGCGAGAATAAATACGCTCCATCACCGTGCTGACCTGAGCTGAGCGGTTTTCGACCCGCGTGATGAGACGGGCCAGCGCCTGCCGGTCCTGCCGCGCGAATCGTTCTAAAAGTGAGTCAAGTTTCGAGTCTGCCATCAGATGTGTCGCGCCGAGGCGGCGCGTCGAGCTTCCTCTATCGTATGCGCAACGCCGTCACTGAAAAAGAGCGCGACGGCCGCTCAGTTGAACATAGCGGCAATCGATTTAAGACGGCAGACGTCTTGCGGACCCGTGATCGATGTCGGCAAGGGCGTCGGTTTTCGCACGCTTCACATGGATGCACGTAGTTGTACAAAAGTAAAAATTACTTGTTGACAACTTCAGTTTCACCGGTTGTGTTCAGGGCGTCGCGTCCATAGGCTCTTAAGTGGCTATGAAAATACCCGATGTCTATCGCGACTGGCGTATCATGTTCGGACTCGCGCTGATGCTGCTGGGAGCGGGTAATTGGATCGTCGGTTGGCAGAAGACGCAGTCTTACGGCCAGCTAATCGCGACCGGCGCCCGGGATCATGCGGATTCGAGTGAGCCGGGATTCGACGAACTGGAATCGAACGCGAGCGACGTGCTGCAGCCTTTTACAACCCCCCAGCGCGAAGTGTCGTACGCGCGAGCACGAATGGATTTCTATCACGCGACCTATTTGACCGGTCGGATCCTCACGGTGACAGGCCTGATTGTGATGCTGCTCGGATTCCTCAGCGTGATCCGCCGCGACGCCCGGCGCACAGTGCGCCGCGTGACGGTGCGATCGGATCCGCTGCCGCGTTAGCGGTATCGGCGCGCGATCGCCGGCGGCATCATGGTCAAGCTGATCAGCGCGTTCGCCCCGGCAAAGATCAACCTGTTTTTGCGCGTAGTGGGACGGCGTGCCGACGGCTACCACGAACTCGACTCGATTTTCGTGCCGATCGCGATCGGCGATGAGATCGCGCTCGAAACGCGTCCGTCGACTCGCAGGATCGTCAGGTTGCACGGTAGCTTCGGCAATCTGCCAGCCGACGAACGAAACTTGGCGGTGCGCGCGGCGATTGACTTCATGGCGGATTTCGAAATCACCGCCGAGGTTCTGATCAATCTGCGCAAGTCGATACCGCCGGGCGCGGGATTGGGCGGCGGATCGAGCGATGCGGCGACCGTCCTGCGCCTGATGTCCGCGCTGTTTCGCATCGACGAGCCCGAACGCCTCGCGCAAGTGGCAGTGAAAATAGGCGCCGACGTACCGTTCTTCCTCAATCCTGTTCCTTCGCGCGTGACCGGAATCGGCGAGCGCATTGCGCCGCTGGGCGCGATCGCACCACTCGCACTGGTGCTTGCCATCCCGCCGGTGGAAGTCCCTACAGCAGAGGTTTATCGCGATCTGAAACCGGATCATTGGAGCGGCCCGGCCTCGAACAAGGACGTCGCCGAAGTTATGGCGGGACACACCTCGGAACATCTGTTCGTCAATGATTTAGCGCGGGTGGCCATGGTGCGATGGCCGGAGATCGCTCATACCAAGGCCCAACTCGAGGAACTCGGCGCGCGGGTCGCGTCGATGACCGGAAGCGGTGCGGGCGTGTTCGGAATCTTCGCGTCAGCGGCAAGGGCGGAGGGCGCGGCAGCGGAGATGCGCCGGCGCAATCCCGGTATCACGACGATCGCGACCTCGGTTTTCCATCCCTGAACTGTCAATTCTTTTATCCCCATACGTGACGGATATTAAGCGCCGATTAATCGCCGATTGCGGTTCGATTGACACTGAAATAGACGCTAAATAACATCTCGATGCAGAAATCCGTGTGGAACCGCCAGCGAGGCATCGGGCGCGAATAATCCGCCATAACATCATTCCGTCTTACGCTGCGGCGAGCCGATCGCCGATCTGTGTTAGGATATTCGAGATGCCCGCGTCGCAGTCGCGCCGGGCTGTTAGCATTTGGGAGCATCATGGTTCGGCTCGATGGGTGCGTGAGCCGAAAAAAGGGAATTTTACTGGGCGGTCGCCAAGCTGGTAAGGCACCAGGCTTTGGACCTGGCATTCGAAGGTTCGAATCCTTCCCGCCCAGCCATCATGCGGCGCCAAATTCGAGCGGCGGTAACGAATCGAAAAAGCGAGCGTGCGCGGACGCCGGACGCGCCGACTCAGGTCAATCGAGGTGAGCATAAGCGATGTCTGATGGGGCCAAGGACGAACTGGAAATATTCACGGGCAACTCGAACCCGGCGCTGGCCCGTGAGGTTTGTCAACATCTGAACGTCAAGCTGGGGGTGGCCGACGTCGGCCGCTTTCCCGATGGCGAGGTGATGGTCGAAGTGCATCAGAACGTGCGCGGCGGCGATTGCTTCGTACTCCAATCGACCTGCTCACCGCCCAACGACAACCTGATGGAATTGCTGTTGCTGATGGACGCGCTGCGCCGTGCCTCGGCCAAGCGGATCACCGCGGTCATCCCGTATTTCGGCTATTCACGGCAGGATCGCAAAGTGTCGCCGCGAGTGCCAATCAGCGCCAAAGTAGTAGCCGATTTGATCACGACCGCAGGCGCTTCGCGCGTCTTGACGGTCGATCTTCACGCCGGGCAGATCCAGGGCTTCTTCAATATTCCGGTGGACAACCTTTATGCGATGCCGGTGCTGGTGCAGTACCTCCGCAAGCAAATCGACGGGAAGAAGGTCGCAGTGGTATCCCCCGATGCGGGCGGCGTCGAAAGGGCGCGGGCGTTTGCGCGGCGGCTCAACAACGCCAATCTCGCGATCATCGACAAGCGCCGCCAGCGTGCGAGCGAAGTAGCGGAGATGAGCCTGGTCGGTGAGGTGCGCGACTCAATCGCCCTGCTGATCGACGACATGATCGACACCGCCGGGACCATCACCGAAGCCGCCAAGGTGATCATGGCCGCGGGCGCCACCGAAGTGATCGCCTGCGCGACTCATCCGATATTGTCCGACCCCGCCTGCGAGCGCATCGGCAAGTCGGTAATCAAGGAATTGGTCACCACCAACAGCATTCCGCTGCGGCCGAAGACCCAGGCCGAACTGCCGAATCTGAAAGTGCTTTCGGTGGCCGGCCTTATAGCGGAAGCCATCCGGCGCATTCATAATGAAGAGTCGGTGAGCTCGCTTTTCAGTTGAACCCGGCGTCGTCCCGGTGGAACTGAATTGAATCTGGCGAGCGGCCTCAAGTTATTGGAGAAGAATCGATGGAAACCGTAGATCTGGCCTGTGAAAAGAGAGCAATCCGGCCCAAAGGGCTGGTTAACCGCATCCGCCGCGAGGGACGCGTACCCGCCGTTATTTATGGAAATCATGGATCGGCGGTCGCAGTCGCGGTCGGCGGCGCGGAACTCAAGGCGCGGGTTTCGACCGCGTCGCGCCAGCGCATCATGCGGCTCCGATCGGACTCGCCCGAACTCAACGACAAGCACGTCATCCTGAAGGACATCCAGAAGACGCCGGTCTCGGGCGACATCCTTCATGCGGATTTTTACGAGGTCGATCTGAACAAGCCGTTGCGAGTTCCGGTGCCGTTTCGATTCGTCGGGCGCGCTGCCGGTATCGCCGATGGCGGCATTCTCTCGCCGCTGGAGCGCCAGGTCGAAATCGAATGCCTGCCGCTCGAAATTCCCGAATCGATCGAAGTTGACGTCACCGCACTCAAGATTCACGACGTGCTCCACGTCTCGGCGCTGCAGTTTCCGCCGAACCTGCGACCGATCTTCGATACCGATTACCCGGTCATCACGGTGATGCCGCCGACTGTCGCGGAAGTCGCGGCGCCAGTTGCGGCAGCGGCCGAAGGTGCGGCAGCCGAAGGGGCGGATGGAGCAACCCCGGCGGCGGGCGACAAAGCCGATAGCGCGAAGGCTGGCGCAGGCAAAGACGAGAAGTCGGGCGGCAAGAAGGGCTAGCGAAGAACTCGAATCGCCGGCGGTCGTGGGCGTTGTCGGTCCCATACCGACCGCCCTCATCATCGAGACATAACGGCGTCGGGGCATCGCTCCGGCGCCGTTTCCTTTGCTATATCCAAAAATGCGGAATCAGTTTCTCGACATTATGCAAGATCATGGACAGAACGCGGACGCCTACGACCATGGCGATGACCGCGGCTTGCCACCGGGTCCGCTATACGTCGCGGTGTACCACGGCTCGCGATCGAATCTGACCTTCGGCATCTGCGCGCAAAGCGCTTTCCACGACGTGATGATCTCGTCCTCGGCCCGGTAATCGAACGGATCCTGCAGGATCTTCTCGTCGGTTCCATTCAGCGGCAGCGGATTGTCTCGGAGCCACTTCGCCGTGATCGCCAACCCTTGTTCAGGAGCCACCACATCGCTGTATCCGAGTTGCGTGCGGATCTTCGTCATGTCGAGCACGCGATGAGTCGTCCACGGCTGCGCAATCATCGGGCGTGCCGGAATAGCAAATTCGCGCGGCATCGAGACGATCTCCAGTTCGTGGTCGAGCGTCTTCGCGATAATCTCGACGACCTGCCGCAGCGTCAGCAGCCGCTCGTCGCCGCAATTGTAGATCTGCCCCGCCGACGCCTCCGGCCGATCGACCGCAAGCAAAAGGGCATGCGCCGCATTCTCGACGTAGGCCGAATGATTCAGCGTCAGCCCGTCTTCCGGGAGTATTATCGAACGCCGCCCGTCAAGAATCCGCCTCACGACGCACCATTCGCGCGGCGCAATCTGATAGGCCCCATAGAGAAACGGATAGCGAAAGTGGGTCGCCTGCGGATGCAATTCGAAGACAGCGTGCTCGGTCTGCGCGACCCGCCAACCCTTGGCGTCTTCGGCTTCGACGGGCACCACCGGCGCGTCTTCGGCAGTGGGAACCGGCAGACCCAGTGGCTCCAGCACCGTCGGATTCATGTATCCCCGATACGCGGGCACTCCACCAATCGAAATGAAACGGCCAGTGCGGCCGGCCATGATTTCCGCGATGCGCCGCAGCCGTCCATAGGCCGCGACAGTCAGATCGAAGTTGCGACCGTCGATCGCAGCGCTAAACGCGTCGGCCGAGAATGCATCGGTATGAATATGTTCGACAGTTGCCGGAATCTCGGCGACTTCGTGTTTTCCGCTGTGCAGCATCGCGACTTCGTAGCCGCGCCGCAAAAGCCCATTCACTATATAATGACCGCTGGGCCCGGTGCCTCCGATGACAAGCGCTTTCATGATGCCTCCTTAATCCGGCTCGAGCCAAAATATCACGGTCGGCCTAAAGATCACGCCCGCAGTCGCACCATTACCCCAATTCTCAATTCTGCACCGACGACCATGGCCGGAGATCGCAACTGACAGCTTAAGCGCACTGGTTTTCAACAGCGTTTCGCCAAGCCGCCGTAGCGAAATCACCCGCCTGTTGGCAGTCGTGATGCGCGCGGCGTCACGCTTCGGCGGCAACACTATATAATGAGCGCGCGGCGCGTCGTTCGGGCGTCGCATCGGTTGAAGGTCGGGAGGAGTTCGCCACGCGATGAGTTTCGTTCACCTGCACGTCCATACCCAGTACAGCCTGCTCGACGGCGCCAACAAGATCGGCCCGCTGATCGAACACGCGAAGAAATCCGGCATGCCGGCGATCGCGATGACCGATCACGGCAATATGTTCGGCGCGGTCGAATTCTTCTCCAAGGCGAAGGCCGCGGGTATCAAACCAATCATCGGATGCGAAGTCTATCTCACGCCAGGCAAGCGCAGCGACCGCATCCAGAACAACAAAAGCGAGGACTACGAGGCGGGCGGCAATTTTCATCTGATCGTGCTGGCGCAGAACCGCGCCGGCTATCGCAATCTGTGTCGCCTGCTGACGGCTGCATACAAGGAAGGGCTCTACTACAAACCGCGTATCGACAAGGAGATCCTCGCCGAGCTCTCCGAGGGATTGATCGTGCTCTCGGGATGCCTCTCAGGCGAAATCGCGCGCGCGCTCAAGGCCGATCGGATGGACCGGGCTCGCGAGGCCGCTGCATGGTACGCGCGAACTTTCCCCGGCCGCTTTTATCTCGAACTCCAGGACAACGCGCTGCATGGTCCGCTCAACGATCGCCTGATGGACATCGGCCGTACCGAAGGACTGCCGGTGGTCGCGACCAACGATTGCCATTACCTGCATCGCGACGACGCCAAGGCGCACGAAGTCCTGCTGTGCATCCAGACCGGCAAGACCATGGCCGACGAATCGCGCTGGCGCTTCGACACCGATGAGCTTTACGTCAAGACCCCGGATGAAATGGCCGCGGCGTTCGGTGCAGACTCGGACCCGGTCCGCAACAGCGTCGAAATCGCCAACCGAATCGATTTCGAGTTCGAGTTTGGCAAGTTTCACTTTCCCATTTTTCGACCCGATGACACTGCCGCCGAGTTAGCCGATAACAAACTGGAAGAATTGCTGGAGCGCAACGTTCGCGACGGCCTGGCCGTGCGGCTGGCGGAGATGCATGCGCGCCGCGGCGACTTCGACGAGACGCCCTACTTCGAGCGCTTCGACCGCGAGATGCCGGTCATCCGCGAGATGGGCTTCTCGGGCTACATGCTGATCGTCGCCGACTTCATCAACTACGCTCGATCGATCGGCATCCCGGTCGGCCCAGGCCGCGGCTCGGTCGTCGGCAGCCTCGTCTCCTATGCGCTGCGCATCACTGAAGTCGATCCGATCGAGCACAAGCTGCTGTTCGAGCGCTGGCTGAATCCCGGACGCCGATCGATGCCCGATATCGACGTCGATTTCTGCTTTGAGCGCCGCGACGAAGTGCTGACTTACGTGCGGCGGAAATACGGCGATGAGCGGGTCGCGCAGATCATCACATTCGGCACCATCAAGGGGAAACAGGCGATTCGCGACGTCGGCCGCGTGCTGGGGCTGTCGTTCGCCGAAACCGATCGCATCGTGAAGTTGTATCCCGCGCCCAAGCAGGGCCGCGATTTTCCGCTCAAGGACGCGCTCGAAATGGAGCCGCGACTCGAAGAGGAGCGCAAGAAGAATCCCGAACTTTTCGACTACGCGTTCAAGCTCGAAGGGCTGCTGCGCCACGCTTCCCGGCACGCCGCCGGCGTCGTGATTTCGGACCTGCCGCTTTCCGATATGGTGCCGCTCTACGTCGATAAAGAGCGATCCGAAGAGGCGATGTCGATCACGCAGTATTCCATGAAAGGCGTCGAGGAGATCGGGCTAATCAAGTTCGATTTTCTCGCCCTCAAGAATCTGACGCTGATCACCAATACCATCGATCTGATCACCGCGAGCGGTCAGACCCCGCCCGACCTCACCCGGCTCAAGCTCGACGATCCCGACAGCTACCGCCTGCTGGCGCGCGGCGATACCGTCGGCGTTTTTCAGATGGAAGGTTCCGGCATGCGCCGCTTCCTGACGGAAATGAAGCCCAACTGCTTCGAGGACGTCATCGCGGCGATTTCGTTGTTTCGCCCGGGCACACTCGACGCCGGAATGGTCGAGCCATTCATCCACCGCAAGCACGGCAAGGAACCCGTCGAATACGATCATCCGCTGCTGGAGCCGGTGCTGCGCGACACCTACGGCATCATCATTTACCAGGAGCAGGTGATGCGCGCGGCGCAGGCGTTGGCCGGCTACACGCTCGAAGAAGCGGATATCCTGCGCGCCGCGATGGGCAAGAAGCAGCTCGCCGTGATGGAGCGTGAGCGCGAGCGTTTCATCTCGGGCGCGGTGAAGAACGGCGTCAACAAGGGCCTCGCCGAGTCCATCTTCGAGAAGATTCAGACCTTCGCCTCGTACGGTTTCAATCGTTCGCACGCCGCCGCCTACGCGCTCACCACCTACACGACGGCCTACCTGAAGGCGCACTATCCGCGCGAGTTCATGGCCGCGCTGATGTCCCTCGACATGGACGACACAGGCAAGAGCTACAAGAATATCGCAGCGCTGCGCGAGATGCGGATCGCAATCCTGCCGCCCGACGTCAATCACAGCCGGGTGAAATTCACGGTCAGCGGCGAGGCGATCCGTTTCGGCATGGGCGCCATACGCGGCGTCGGCCAGAAGACCGGCGAGGAGATCATCGCGGTGCGCGCGCAGGGCAGCGAATTCAAGAACCTCGCCGACTTCTGCATGCGCGTCGGCACCCAGATCGTCAATCGGCGCGTGCTCGAGGCGTTGATAAAATGCGGCGCCTTCGGCTTCACCGGAATGGCGCGGGCGGAGTTGCTCGCACTGATCGAAGACGCCCTCAAGATAACGCAGAAGGCGGAGAGCGACGCGGCACGCAATCAGATCGGACTGTTCGGCAAGAGCGGCGACATCCCGGTGCTCGCGCTGCGTGAGACGGTCGCAGAACTATCTCAAAAGGAAATCCTGAAGTTCGAGAAAGAGACGCTCGGCTTTTACATCACGGCGCATCCGCTCGACAAATACGACCGCGAACTGCGCCGCATCGGCAAGCTCACTACTGCCGACCTCCCCGCCGCTCCCGACGGCAGCCAGGTGCGCATCGCCGGCGTCGTGCAGGCGGTGAAACTCAAGAACAACAAATCGGGCAAGCGCTACGCGACCTTCTCGCTGGAGGACCGCGAGGGCGCCGTCGAGTGCATCGTGTGGCCGGAGGCCTACCAGAAATTCGAGGCGGTGATCATGGGCGACGAGCCGGTCGTGGTGCGCGGCAAGCTCGACGTTGACGACGAGCGCGCGCAGATCATCGTCGATGACCTTCGCCCCATCGCGACGGCGCTGACCGAAGCAGTGCGCGAGGTACGCATCCGGGCGCCGCGCGAGCGCCTCGCGAATGGCGATATGGATCGGCTGAAGGAGCTACTGCGCCGCCATACCGGCGCGTCGCTGACCTACCTGCACTTGGGCTTCGACGACGGCCGCGAGGCGATTTTCCTGCTCGGCGACGGTTTTCGCGTCGCGCCGACGGAGGGCTTCGTCGCGGAAGTCGAGCAATTGCTCGCCCCCAACGCCGTCCAACTACGGTGAAACAGCGTTACTTTCTCCGCTTAGACGAATGCGCCCGTTCTGCTACGATAGGGGACAGCATTTGTTGCGGGAGGTTTGCCTCTGGGTCTTACGCATACGCCATCTTTCGACAACGCCGAACGCGCCATCCTGGTCGGCGTTGAGTTAGGATCGTCCATCGGTATCGCCAGCGACGATTCGATTGCGGAACTCGGATCGCTCGCCGCCAGCGCCGGAGCCGAGGTCGCAGGCCAGGTCCAGCAAAAGCTCAAGAATATCGACCCGCGCACGTTTATCGGACGCGGTAAGACCGCCGAAGTGCGGGATCTAGCCCATGAACGCGGCGCGACGCTGGTGATTTTCGACGACGCGCTGAGCCCCGCGCAGGCGCGCAATCTCGAAAAGGAGCTGAAGCTGCGCGTTATCGATCGCAGCCAATTGATCCTAGACATCTTCGCGCAGCGCGCGCGCACTCTCGAAGGCAAGCTGCAGGTCGAGATCGCCCAGTTGAGTTATCTGCAGCCGCGACTCACCCGCGCATGGGGCCATTTGTCGCGTCAAACCGGCGGATCGGGAGCGGGAGGCGGGCGAATCGGGACGCGCGGACCGGGTGAAACGCAGCTTGAAGTTGACCGTCGCCGAGTGCGCGAACGGCTGACGCGTCTGCGAGTGCGGCTGCGCGACGTCGAACGTACCCGATCGATCCAGCGCCAGCGCCGTCTCGAAGTGCCCTACCCGACCGTCGCGCTCGTCGGTTATACCAATTCTGGCAAGTCCACGCTGATGAACTCGTTGACCGGTGCCGGAGTCGAGGCTGCAAACCGGCCTTTTTCGACGCTCGACCCAACCATCCGGCGCCTCAGCCTGCCGGGCAAATCCAACGTGATGCTTGCCGACACGGTCGGTTTCATCCATCGGCTGCCGCATATGCTGGTGGAGGCCTTCAAGGCGACACTCGAAGAGGTGCGCACGGCGGATCTGCTGCTGCACGTCGTCGATGCGAGTTCGACGCTCGCCTCCGAACAGATGGAGGTCGTCGATCGCGTACTCGAAGAGATCGGCGCCGGCGCCACACCGCGTATCATCGTGATGAACAAAGCGGACCTGCTCGAATTCCCGCCACGCGTGACTAATACCTTCGAAACCGTCGCCATCTCCGCGCTCCGTTCGGAAGGCCTGGACCGCCTGCTCGACGCCATCGCGCGTTCATTCTCGAACCTGCGCGAGGAGGTTAACGTGACGCTCGAGGCCAATCGCGGCGACCTCATTGCGATGGCGCGCCGGGACGGCGAAGTGCTAAGCGAGGAATATCACGACGGCGTGGTTGCGATGCGCGCGCGCGTGAGCGTCCCGGTCGCGGGACGTCTGCGCAAGGCCGCCGTCGCGAACGCCTGAACCTTCGCGGAAGTCCGCGCAGATCGATATGGCGACGCCACCCGCATCGATTCATCCAGTTCCGCAGCCGAACGTTTCACGCGGGCTCACGCTCGGCCATCTGCTCAATCTGCCCAACGCGCTGACGCTACTGCGCATAGTTTCGATACCGTTCTTTCTGGCGTTGCTCAGCAAGCAGCGCTATACCGAGGCGCTCTACGTGTTCGGCCTGGCCGCGCTGACCGACGGACTCGACGGCGCCGTTGCGCGATGGTTCGACATGCGCACGGAAATCGGCGCGTACCTCGACCCCTTCGCGGACAAACTCCTGCTGGTCAGCGCGTTCGTCGTGCTGACGCTCGAAGACTCGTTCCCCGGATGGCTACTCGGCGTCGTGCTGATCCGCGATATCGTGATTGTCTCCGGCTACTTCATGTTTGCGTTCTTCACCGGCGAGCGCCCCCCGATGCGACCGACGTACCTGGGCAAGGCGAGTACCTTTCTCCAACTTCTTTGCGTCATCGGCGCGTTGGCACGCGCAGGTCTGAAGTGGCCACATTATTGGAATGGATTGCTCTATCTGACCCTCGGCGTGACCGCGCTGGCGGGATTGCATTACGCGTATCAGGGCCTGATGTGGCTGAGCTCACGCGAACCGGCCATGTTCGAATGACCCGATGCCCACGCGTTTTGCATGTCCTTATCTCGGTGGAACGGTGGATCTGAGTAAAGAACGCGGATGCCGGCCATCGCCCAATGCTCCCAATTAGCCGAACAGGCGGTGCGCGAACGCAGTACCCATCTCGGCCATCTCGAAGCGTTGGCTGCAGGCCGAACTCGAGGAACACGCACAGCGACTGATCGAGCGCGCGCCTTCGCGAAGCCCGTCTGCCGCGCATAAAGTCCTTCGAGGACTTCGACTTCGCACGTAATCCCAAGGTCTCGGCCCAGCGAATCCACGAACCGGCTTACCGTCCTTCTCGTGCAGCCGCAGTCATATTTGCTTTCGATGCTGCAACAGATCGCCGCCCCGCGACGCACGGCCTGGCATTGTTCAATCCATAACCGCTCAAATTGAACCCGTGATTCGTAAATTTCTGGCGTTCGGACTCCTATTGCAGAGCGATTTGCCGAGCATCCGCCCCGCCTGCATCAAATGATTCAAGGCACAAGGCCGGCGCTTATTGCACTTGATATCGCGCTCAAATGTGTGATTGCGGAAAAATGGCATTGATGCGACTCTTGAGGGCGATTTTTGAGTAAACAGCTTGATGTCTTTGGGGAGAGCCATGAAACGACGAGGCATCTCGCTTCTGCGCCTCAGACGGTCATTCATTTTCCAACCGATGGCCGCAATCCTGGTGGTGCTCTTGTTGCCCCTCCTTTCAAGGTTTGAGGGCGACGCGGGCGTTCGAATTTCTGAGGCCTCGGCACAAACCCTATCAAACGCGATCATTCAAAACTGCTTCACCACTGTATGCTCGGATGTGCGGCAACTCGAAACCGATGGGGCGAATGCCTACCTCGCTCTCCATGGTCTTCCGGCCACTGATACCTCTGTAGTTTACAAATATGGGCGCTCAGACCTTCGCAGCGGGGTTCGAGGGGCGATGTTCAACATCCTGCTGGGCATCATCCTCAAGCCTGCATCGCAGCGTACCCGGCATGAGCAAAACCTGTACAAGTGGCTGCAGGGTGCGGTTCAACAGAACGAGATCGCGGACTACTCACTTGCGCTTGATCAATTTAATTCCTGGCAAAGTGACCCCTGCCATTTCACACTCGACGCCGACATCGCCTCTCAATACGAGATCTCATACAGCGGAACGCCCTTCTGCTACGGCGGCGGGTCGCTAGCGGGCTTGTTCGCGCCCCCACCCGTGCCCGCCGAAAGTTATTTCACGGCCTACGGGCTTAAATACTCGTACGGTAAATCGGCGCTGACGGATCCTGACTTCCCATCGATCGTCGCTGATACGTCTGCGAACGTGGCCCAAGTCTGGAGAATCGGCGGGGGTATCGCCGCGGCGGCGGGACTCGCCACCGGTACTGCGGTGGTTCTGGTCACCGTGCTGACGGGCGTTACCGTTAACGTACAACTCGGTGTAACTGCTTCCACCGCGGCCTTGGGAGCGCTCCCATCCGCGCTAGCGCTCGCGGCAGGGCCGCTTGCGATCGTCACCATAGCCATCTTGATCGGCGTGGCCGCCGGGATGCAGGCATTCAACAACCAACAAACGATCAATAACCTGAATAACTTGAACCGCCTGTTGGACCAGGCGAAAGCAACGCCGCCTGATCTGAACGCCTTTGCGGCTGATTCGAGTGGTCTCGGGATGTACAAGCTCCAGAGCAGTTTCGTCGCGCAAACGGTGCCCGAGATGGCGAGCACAGCGACCCTCCCGGCGCATCGAGTTAGTGATCTGAACTTTGCGATCCAAAAGTCAACTGCCACGAGCCCCACTATCTCGAGCACGCTGGATTACGAAGATTGGAATGGGATCGACTGGTCGGCTCAAACCTATGGCGGCTGGTTCGTCCAGAACTGCAATAGCGGTGAAACCTGCCCTCAGCAAGACAGCATCATAGCCGGTATCAGGTTCGTGGACTGGTCAGGGACGAATTGGGCGGCGTCGCGGATAGGCAATAAATTTATAATTACCAAGGAAAAGCCTGCCTCGACCGATAAAGAGTGCGGGCCCGATCCCGCCACTGGTGTAAGTCCGGGATCGGACTTCAGTAAATGTTCCAACTATTTATCCGCGAGCATCCCGCTGAAGGATCCGAATGGATTAACCGAGACAGTATCTTTATCGGTCTCGGCGCCTCCCATTTTCACCGGTTCTACGACGCTGCCATTTACGCCGGGCGTGGCTTCCAGTCAGGTCATCGCGACGACGGGTAATCCAACGCCGCAAATCTGCTTTTCCAAAAGCGTTCCCCCGCTTCCCTCGGATTTTACTTTGAATGGAGTCCCACTGAGTACAAGTGCTTGCGCGCAAGGCTCTTTTAAGCTGACTTTCAATGGCAATGCGGCTTCACCGGCACAGAACTATCAACTGACGCTGGCCGCCTCGAATGGGTCCGCGACCAATCCCGCCTTGGGGCAATTTACTCTTGATGTTAGCCCGCACCTGGGAATCACTTCGCCTGCAACGCTAACTGGAATGGCGGGCTATCCAGTCAATTTCCTGGTGACGACCACAGGATCTCCGGCGCCAAAATTATCGATTGATCCGGGCGTCCTGGTCGACGGGCTTAGCTTCAAGGACAACGGCAACGGTACCGCGAGTATCAGTGGAATAACCTCCGGCTCGGTCAATCACCGATGCCTTGTCTTCAACGGGGGTCCGTGCGGAATACGCGCTTCCAATTCTCAAGGCACAGTTGTTCAAGCGTTCGGTATCGATCTTACGGGGGCGCCACGAGCCTCTTTGAATCCGCCTGCTTCGGCAACTTTTATAGTGAATGCTCCCAATTCGGTTACGCTGACGTCCTCGGGCGCGAGTACTCCGGTTACCTGGCAACTCGGAAAAGCCCCGTCCTGGTTGCGGCTCACTAACAACGGCGACGGGACTGCGAATCTGCTTGGCACACCACCACCGAACTCTACCGGAACGATCCCGGCGGAGGTGGCTCCGATTGCCTTCGGTTCGGGCCCGTTTGTGACCTTCACCGCCTACCCGATAGACGTGTTGAACGTACCAGTATTCCTCAGCAGCGATACCGCCGCGTTTACCGCCCAATCCCATGGCTCGTTCACGGCCAGAGCTAACCTGGGCAGCATCGCCCTGGCCGGTACCTTACCAACCGGCCTCTCTTTTTCGCCCGCTGGCACGCTCGACTGTCTTAGCCTGAACCATCCGAGCGCGGCGTGCATCCACGGTACTCCCGCCGCAGGGATCGGTGGTCAATACGATCTGATATTGACCGATGATGCCGGAACTGCGGGTTCAACTTCGCAGTCCCTGACGGTGAATATTAATGAGAGTCCCGAGATCACCAGCTCCAACATGGCGACGTTCATAACCCAAACGCCGAGCTCGTTCGCGATAACGACAAGGGGCTTTCCGAATACTTCATCACACCCCGTGCCGGCGAGTTACCCTGCTCCCAGCAACCCAGATCAAGGAAAGGGGATGTACTTCACGGTGCGAGGTCTTCCGGCGGATCTACAGTTCAGCAACCTGAACCAGGCAGGATTCGCGACCGGAACCTTGACTATCCAGGGCACTCCCTCGGTCGGCGACGCCGGAGTGCATGCCGTACAGATCACCGCAGAGAACGGGGTCGGAACGACAGCACATCAAACGATCCTGCTAAACATCCTGCCGTTCACGGCCCCCGCTCCAGCTTCAGGCACCGCATGCAATGGCAATTACAGTGGTACCTATTTTGGCGACGTTTTGGTCTCCGCGGGTCAGAGCTGCACGTTTGTCGGCGGAGGAATTACCGGGAGTGTGACGGTAAGCGGCGGAAGTCTGGCGCTCTTCGGAGCCACGATAAATCACGACGTGGCGATCCAGGGTTCGTCCGCATTTTTGATTGAGGATGGCACCACGATCAACGGAAGTCTGTTCATACAAAATATTGCCTCGGGCGCCTCGAGAAACGAAATCTGCGGCGCCGTTGTGGCAGGAGGCCTGAATCTCGATGGCAACGCGACGCCGCTACAGATCGGTTCTTTCAGCGCGGCATGTCCAGGAAATTCTTTCGGTGGCAGCGTTGTAGTTAAGAACAACGGGGCCGGGATGGGTATCTACAACAATGTGATCGGGGACACCTTATTCTGCTCGAACGACATTTCGATCATAGGCCAAGGCAACTCCGCAGCATCGAAGCTCGGACAATGCGCATCATTCTAATGGGAGGTCACGAGCTCAGGCTTATACAGTTACTAAAGGCGAGTCGGCCGCCATCGGCTTATCACGCGGTCTTGAACCCTGCTCTCAGAGCACGACATGTCAATCAATCAATGCCGATCAACAGAGATTTTTGAATGGTTGGCCGTTCGAATACATCAAACCTGTCGAACTTCATAGTATCAACCCAGATTGCACTGATCCGGCCCTGCGCTCTTGGGAGGATGGTAAGCTAGCCTCACCAACCAACTGTGGAGGCTATGATACAAAACGTGAGCGCGGCTTGGCTCTATCCCATTATTCTGATCGCGGGCGCACTGCAGGCTTGGGGACCGCCGATGAATGGAGCGTTGCGGAAAGCGCTGGAGAACCCGTGGCTTGCCAGTACCATTTCATTTCTGCCGATCGTCGCATTCCTAATGGTGCTCTTGCTCTGCTTCCCTCGCCCGCTGCCGACTGCGCAAGGCCTTAGCACCATGCCATGGTGGGCGCCGTTGGGTGGCTTAAGCGGCGCGTTCGCGGTAGTAGCCGGCCTACTGTATGTCGACAAGATCGGCGCCGGGCCGTTTGCCGGCCTGACCATCACGGCGAACATCCTGATGTCGCTGGTGATCGACCATTTTGGCCTGTTCGGCATGGATGTGCACCGACTCAACATCGCGCGGATCAGCGGAGGTGCACTGATGGTCGGCGGCATCGCCCTAATCGCGGCTCATAGTTAGGTTTGGCAATTAGAACCGAGAAAACTTTACGCTGACTTGCGCCGAGACCGTGACGACGCGTGTTCTGCTGACTGAACCTGAGAAGTGCCTCGAATGACGCGACGACCGCCGACTGCCTCAGGCATCGACTCCGACGCGAACGACGGGATAACCGTCGTTGATTCCGACTCGGACCTGGACATGCACTCTTCCCGTCAGAGCCGGCGGGGGCTCGACTGGCTCAACTTCCTGCTGGCCGACGTACAGACCGGCGTCGGACCCTTCCTCGCCATCTATCTCGCCGCATACGGCTGGAACGAGCAGCGCGTCGGCGTTGCGCTCACGATTGGCGGAATCGCAGGCATAGCATCACAAACACCGGCAGGCGCTTTGGTGGACCGGCTCAAGTCCAAGCGAGCGCTGATTGCGGCCGGCGTGTTCGCGTTGGCGATCGGCGCGCTATTGATCGCGTTCCTCCCGTCGTTCTGGCCGGTTGTGACAGCACAAGTGCTGATCGGCGCAATGTCCAGTTTCTTCATGCCCGCCATCGCCGCCATCTCAGTCGGGATCGTTGGGCACAAACTCTTCAACCTGCGCCAGGGACGAAACCAGACTTTCAACTCGGCCGGTAACGTCGTCGCCGCCGTGGCGATGGGTTTGATCGGATATTTCATTTCGAACCGCGGCGTCTTTTTCTTTGTCGCCCTCCTCGCAGTCCCGACCATGCTGGCGCTGTTGCTCATCCGCCCCGGCGATATCGACTACGAGCTGGCCAGGGGAGCCAGGGACGGAGAGGACGATAGAAGGCCCGCTAGAATTCTGGATCTGATCGAGGATCGCCCGCTGCTGATCTTCCTCTGTTGCGCAGTTATGTTTCACTTCGCCAATGCTGCCATGCTCCCGCTGCTTGGCGAGATGCTGGCGAAAGGCAAAGGCCGGGCTTCCATGATGTTCATGTCGGCATGTGTCGTAACTACTCAGTTAACGATCACAGTTATCGCCGCGTGGGTTGGCCGCAGCGCCGGTTCATGGGGCAGGAAGCCGCTGCTGCTCATCGGCTTCGGCGTGCTACCCGTTCGCGGCGTCCTTTACACCGTCACCCACAACCTCTACCTGCTGGTGGCCATCCAGATGCTCGACGGCATCGGCGCCGGCGTTTTCGGAGTCGTTTCGGTCCTCGTGATAGCCGATCTGACGCGCGGCACCGGGCGGTTTAATCTTACGCTGGGCGCGATCGCAACGGCCGTGGGAATCGGCGCGGCTCTCAGTCAGACGATCGCCGGAACCATTGTTCATCACTTCAGTGACCGTGCCGGGTTTCTGTTCCTGGCCTCTGTAGCTGCTGGCGCCTTTGCGATCCTGTGGTTGTTCATGCCTGAGACCCTCGACTGGAAAGGCGATGCACCTGCGGGGTTCAAAGGCTAAGCGTTGACCACTGCGAACGGCACCATCTGGGCTATTGCCGCACTGAGCACCCTCGGCGTGATCGCCCGCCCCTGGAAGCTGCCGGAGGCTATCTGGGCCGTTTCCGCCGCAGTCCTGCTGGTCGTGCTCGGTCTGCTCCCATGGATCGACGCGCTCAAAGCGGTCGCTAAGGGGTTCGACGTGTACCTGTTTCTGAGTGGCATGATGCTGCTGGCGGAATTGGCCCGCAAGGAAGGTTTGTTCGACTTTCTGGCAGGGCGAGCGGCTCGCTTGGCGGACGGCTCCGCGACGAAGCTGTTCGCGCTGGTTTATGGCGTCGGCACAATTGTCACAGTTTTTATGTCGAACGACGCTACGGCGGTCGTTCTCACACCGGCCGTGTTCGCCGCGACCAAAGCCGCCAGGGTGAAGGACCCGCTCCCCTACTTGTTGATCTGCGCGTTTATAGCAAACGCGGCAAGCTTCGTTTTGCCGATCTCCAATCCAGCGAATCTGGTCATATTCCGCGATCACATGCCACCGCTGATGCAATGGCTCGCGCGATTCGCGTTGCCATCGCTGCTTTCGATCGCGGTTAGCTATGCTGTCCTCCGGTTCACGCAGCGCGATTCGCTCAGCCAGGAGGTACTGGCCGCAAAGGTCGATGTGCCCGGTTTATCCAGCGGTGGCCGCATGACCGCTTGCGGCATCGTGGGCACGGGAATCGTGCTTCTGCTTGTCTCCGGCTTCGGCATTGAACTTGGACTGCCGACATTTGTCGCCGGCGTTGCGACGGCTTCGGTCGTGCTTTTTCTAAAACGCGAGTCACCGTGGACCGTCATCAAGGACATTTCCTGGGAGATCTTGCCGCTAGTCGCCGGTTTGTTCGTGCTGGTGGAGGCGCTTGACCGCAGCGGTGTGCTCAACGCGCTCACCCGTATTCTGCAAACGGCTACCGATCGTTCTGCGATGGCAACCACCTGGGGAACGGGCGTAGCTCTGGCCCTGATTAGCAACCTGGTTAATAACCTTCCTGCCGGTCTGCTGGCTGGCTCCGTCGTATCCGCTTCGCATGTGCCACAGCAGGTCGCCAGCGCCGTGCTCATCGGCGTGGACCTCGGGCCGAATCTGTCCGTTACCGGATCGCTAGCAACCATCCTTTGGCTGTCTGCCTTGCGGCGTGAAAATCAGGAAGTGAGCGGCTGGAGCTTTCTGAAGCTTGGCGCATTGGTGATGCCGCCGGCATTGCTGCTCGCGATTGCGGGCCTGCTCGTCACCGGTTCGGCACGCAACTTTTTCTAGCTTATAATGACCACGGCTAGGACCTTCAATGAGCGGGCTGATACTGCGAAGCTCAACGCCGATTGGAAGTTGACCAAGCTGCGGTAGGGCCGTCGGCTCCTTAAGAGATACTGTTGATTCTTCCGATCACCTCCAGCTGCTCCCATTGCTGAAAAACTGATTTATGAGCATCTCCAGTTTCTGGATATTTATCGGTTTGGTCAGGTGCGCATCGAACCCCGCTTCCTTGTACCGCTTGATGTCCTGGTCCATTCCGAATCCAGTCAGGGCTATCGCTGGGATAGAGGAATTTCCACGAATTTGCCGGATCAAGTCGATACCGGTACCGTCAGGCAATCCGATGTCGCTCAGAATAAGATTAAAGTGTCGCCCACTTACGATTTTCAGCGCCTCGGACACCCTACCGTCGATCCATGCTTCGACGGTGAAGCTGCCGGCAATGACCGACGCGGGCCGTCCGACCAGGCAAAACCCACAGGGAATAAGCATTCTGTTGGTTGAGGATCATAAAGACTCGGCGGAAGTGCTGGGCCGGCTTTTGCGTGCCAAAGGATTCGCTGTCGAGACCTGCGCTACGAATCCATCTTGTCCTTACCAAAATCGGTTTCGACAACGGCCAAAGACGCTGGCAAGCCCTGCGTGCGCCGAAGAATAATCGTTTCTTCCAATTCGTCGAGTTTCTGACTGGTCAGATGCCAGAGCGTGCTTACATCCTGGCCCGATAGCTCGCCGTCTCTAGCGCTCGCTTCCAGCACTTCAAATTCCTGATGAATGCGGGCAACGGCCTGGTCGTGGGGCACGAGGTACTGGTCCTTTCCGGTGAGCAGATACCCTCGTTGTCCCGTCTCAGCGTCTTTCAGCGTCGAGAGTGTTTCCTGCAGCTCTCCGATTACGGTGTGATAGTGCACGAGATCCGCATTGCCATTAATCGCAGCCCGTCCCATAAGCAAGATCACCAGCAAGCTGGTGATTATGACCCCACCCGCGGTCGCGATAATGGTGGCAAGTTTGCTTCGCTGGGACATCTCCCTTAATACTCCGCGAGATTGTTAAAATTCATTCCAGGAATTTATTATGGTCGAGGCGACCATCATTTATTGGCTTTCCAGCAGCACAGATTCGCTCGGTTCTTTGTTGTCGCGCAGGCTCAGAAAGACCGCTGATTTTATGGCTGAAAAGTCTGAGACGGAAGCAGGGGCTCACTTCGAGGAGCTTAATTGACTGCGGAAGTCATGGGAAACCCGGCCGTCGGACCATTTGGTCGCCTCGGAGAGAATGCGACCCGTTCAGCAGTTACTTCGATCCCTCTGGACGAATCACTTCCCACTCAGCTGTTACAGGCCGCTAGTTCGCCGTTGCGGTCGTTTTCGTACCGAACTCACTGATAATTTCTGAGGCGTTGAGAGCCGGATCAACTTTTGGATAGACCTTCAGGATCTGTCCGTCGCCGCCGATCACGTAGGTGACGCGCCCGTCGAGTCCATACTTGGCAATGCCGTTCGCGACGCCGTATTCCATGGCGATCTTCTTGTCAGGATCGAGCAACAATGGAAACGGCAAGCCATACTTCTTGACAAACGCCCGATGGGCATCGGCGCTATCAACGCTACACCCGAGCAACACGATCCCCGCCTTCTTGATCTTCGCGTAACTGTCGCGAAACGTACATGCTTCCGTCGTGCATCCCGGGGTGAAGTCCTTTGGGTAGAAATAGAGCGCAACGGTCTGGCCGTGGTAGTCGCTCAGCTTAATCGGGGTTGTTTGATCACCGTAAATCGCGTCGGTCGAGAATTGTGGCGCCTTGTCTCCGGCCTTGAGCAGGTCTGCATGGCAAGTGCCGGACGCGCCCAGAGCGACGATCGTACCGCACATGAGAACGAAGAGCATCGCTGTGGTATTTCTCATTGGAAGTTCCTCCGCGACGATATCACTCATAAAGTCGCTCGCCCCGAGTTCGCATTTTTTGATTCTCTGGAACTTCAACGCGTCATCGTCGTTGCTTTGCAGAGATACACCCACAGATTCGACCATTTCAAGGTTCGATCCCGGCGTCAGCCACCAATCTTGCCGGCGCCATCATAGAGGGCTGAGGGTTGACTGGACGACATCCCTCCACGCTTGACCGGCGCAGTCTCCGCTACCACGAGTGTCGATTTCGCTTCCCTATGTAAAATTTTTGAAGTAGCGCTAAGGCTGCTTTGCGGAACTAGGTCGGTAAGGTAATCTGTAGCGAGGAGTGAATAGCTAAGTTGAACACTGATAAAATCGTCGCAGAATTGAAGACTGAAAAAGACCGGCTCGACCGAGCTATAGCAGCACTGGAGGAAACGGACGGCCGGTCACCTGCTGTCAGAAGACGGAACCTGACTAGGCCGCTAGCCTCCGCGGATGCGAAACCGGCGAAACAGACAGGCCGCCAGCTCACTCCCGAAGGGAGAAAACGGTTGTCCGAATCGATGAAGAAAAGATGGGCTGAACGACGTAGGAAAGCTTAATTGTGGTGCCGGGGCAACGCCTCGTTGCCCCGGCTGGTTATTTTATTCTCGGCGCTTTCTTACCTCCCTATATTGGCGGTGTTCTCAAGCACCAATTACCGACGGATAGATCAAAGTCTCCATTTTGTCGCGAATATGAATCCTGGCTCCTCACCTTGACCTTTTATCTCTCATAAAGGACGTTGTGACACATATGGACCCAGCCTCGGCGCAAGGCTGTCGCAGAGTGCTGGAGAAACCGATTGCTTACATATAGCCGACGCTCTTTGAATATGGCCCTCGGCCCTGAAGGAATCCGCGCGTCTTCGCCTCATCAGATGGGCCGCGTTCCGGCGTTGTTCGCCGTGGAAGCCTGGTCGGCTTGAGCTCGCGCGCCTCCGAAACCAGCGGTCCAAACGCCGTTATCACTGCTTCGGTGGCCACGGGCGGTGACCCGAGCTATCAGGGAGGATGCGGCTGCAGCGTCGTGCGTTACCAGCTACCGCTCACGGGAGGAGTCACGAGCGCGGCAAAGGTTCAACCCACTTTGTACTACAGAGCATTCCTCCTTATTATCTGCGCCGGCACGCGCAGGATTGTCATGTCCCGGACACGGCGAGACTGGTCAAGTTCACGAACGAGTTGGACGTGAATAAATACACTGAGATTTCCGGCTGGAAACGAAAAGGCGCCGGCTCCGAGCCCATCGATATAAAGTGAACTGACTCGGACTTTCCGAAGAGCAACCACGGTTAACTTGGCCGTCCAGTGGACCTTAGACTGGTGGACAGCCAATGGTTTGCGACGAATTAAATCTGATACAGGAAGACCTGATTTTCGCGCGGGCTTAGATAGACCTCGGTGTCCCGCTCCAGCTTCAACTCGCGATAGCGATCGTGATCGATCTCGACTTGCACCGGATCTCCCCAGTGCGTCGTCAGCTCGACCTTCACTTTGGGTCCCGCCGCGTTGATATGGCTGACGGTCGCGGCGAATGAACCCTTCGCAATCGGCTGCAGATGGATTTCCAGCAGATGCGGCCGCACGTAGAACATCGCATCCTTGCCGTTCGCGTTGGCGAGGTCAGTATAGCCGTTGACCGGAATCGAGGTCCCGCGAATGTAGAAACGGCCGTTCTCGATTCGTCCGTGGAACAGGTTCACGTTGCCCAGGAAATTGTAAACGAAGGGCGTCGCGGGATGATGATAAAGCTCCTCGGGCGTCCCCGCCTGCTCGATCTTGCCGTCGTTCAACACCACCACGCGATTAGCGAGTTCCAGCGCCTCCTCCTGATCGTGGGTGACAAAGATACTGGTAACGTGAAGCTCGTCGTGGAGACGCCGGAGCCATCGGCGCAATTCCTCGCGCACCTTCGCGTCGAGCGCGCCGAACGGCTCGTCGAGCAGCAGCACCTTGGGTTCGACCGCGAGCGCACGCGCCAACGCGATCCGCTGGCGCTGGCCGCCCGAGAGCTGGGACGGATAGCGGTCGCCGGACCAGTCGAGCTGCACCAGTTTCAGCAGGTCGTGGACTTTGGCGCGAATCTGATCCTCGGGCGGGCGGATATTGCGCGGCCGCACCCGCAGACCGAAGGCGACGTTTTCGAACACCGTCATGTGCTTGAACAGCGCGTAATGTTGAAACACGAAGCCGACGTGGCGTTCCCGTACGCTGCGATTGGTAGCTTCCTCGCTGTCGAACCGCACCGATCCGGCGTCGGGCAGCTCGAGTCCAGCGATTATCCGCAGCAGCGTCGTTTTGCCGGAACCGGACGGCCCCAGCAACGCGACCAGCTCGCCGGTCGGGATGTCGAGGCTGACGTTGTCGAGCGCGACGAAGCTGCCGAAGTTCTTGCGGATGTTGCGGACTTCTATACTCATACAGCTTCGCGACTCATGCGGCTTCGCGCCCAACTCCGTCGTCGAATCTCGCGGGTAATCTGCCGGGCTCTATTTGGCCGCCGACCAGCCGCTTGATCAGCAGCGTAACCAATGCCAGCGACGTCAACAGCGAGGCCACGGCGAATGACGCGGTGAAATTATAGTCGTTGTAAAGGATCTCGACATACAGCGGCATCGTGTTGGTCAATCCGCGGATATGGCCGGAGACCACCGAGACCGCTCCGAACTCGCCCATCGCGCGCGCATTGCAAATGATGACGCCGTAGAGCAGGCCCCACTTGACCTTAGGCAACGTGATCCGAAAGAAGGTCTGCCAGCCGTTGGCGCCAAGCGTAATCGCGGCCAATTCCTCGTCCGCGCCGCTCGCCTCCATCACCGGAATCAGTTCGCGCGCCACGAACGGAAAGGTCACGAATATGGTCGCCAATACGATTCCCGGCACCGCGAAAATGATCTTGATGTTGTGCGCCTGGAGCCATCCGCCGAACCAGCCCTGCGCGCCGAACAGCAGCACGAAGATCATACCCGAGATGACTGGCGAGACGGCAAACGGCAAATCGATCAGCGTGGTCAACAGATTCTTGCCATGAAACTCGAAGTGAGTGATGGCCCACGACGCCGCCAGTCCGAATACCAGGTTGAGCGGCACCGCGATCGCCGCCGTGAGCAAGGTCAGCCGGATCGCACTCAGCGCCTCGGGATCGGTGACCGCTGCGAAATACAGTCCAACGCCTTTGTTCAGCGCTTCGGCAAACACCGACAACAGCGGGATGATCAGGAAAAGGCCGAGGAACCCCATCGCGATACCGATGATCAGCCGGCGCGCCCACGGCGGATCCTCGGTCGCGCGTCGCACGTTCGCGGTAACTTCCGCCACCGGCACCCAGGCGCTGCCGGTCGAGCGTCCGCTCTCGCCTTCAACTGGCAACATGGCGTGAGGCGCTCCAGCGTTGCAGCAGGTTAATTCCGAAGAGCATCGTAAACGAGATCACGAGCATCACCAGCGCAATCGCGGTCGCGCCCTGGTAATCGAACTCCTCCAGCTTGGTCATAATCAGCAACGGCACCACCTCGGTATGCATCGGCATGTTGCCCGAGATGAATACCACCGATCCGTATTCGCCGAGCGCGCGCGCAAAGGCCAAGGCGAATCCGGTGATTGCCGCCGGAAGCATCGCAGGCCCGATGACGCGCCGAAAGGTCTGCAGCCGTGAGGCCCCGAGCGTCGCCGCCGCCTCTTCCAGTTCCGCCTCGAGGTCCTGCAATACCGGTTGCACGGTCCGCACTACGAAGGGCAAGCCGATAAACGTCAAGGCCACAACGATCCCCAGCGGCGCGAACGCGATTTTGATTCCCAGCGGTACGAACAGCCGCCCGATCAGACCATTTTGCGCATAGATCGAAGTGAGCGTGATGCCGGCGACCGAGGTCGGCAATGCGAACGGCAGATCGACCAGCGCGTCGAGCGCGCCCTTGCCGGGGAACCGGTAGCGCGACAGTGTCCACGCCACGATGAAGCCGAAAATCGAATTGACGATCGCTGCAATCAGCGAAGCGCCGATACTCAATTTGTAGGCAGCCATGACGCGCGGCGCCGTGACCACGTGCCAGAACCGCTCCCAGCCCATCCCGTAGGTCTTCAGCAGGATGGTCGAGAGCGGAATCAACGCGATCAGGCTGAGATAGGCCAGCGTATAGCCCATCGTCAACCCAAAGCCGGGCAGCACCCGGCGCGTCGCCTTGATCATGTTGAGTAAGTCATCTCGATGGTTTCGATCTTTCCTAGTGTACGGCGAGCGAGGTTTAAACTTATGGCTGATAGATCTGGTCGAAGACGCCGCCGTCGGCAAAATGAGTCGCCTGCGCCTTTTGCCATCCGCCGAAGACGTCCTGCACGGTGAAGAGCTTCAGCTTGGGGAAACCCGGTCCATATTTCTCCGCCGACGCCAGCCGTGGGCGGAAGTAATGTTTCGCGGCAATCTCCTGCCCCTGTTCGGAGTAGAGGTATTCGAGATATTCCTCCGCCACCGCCCGCGTACCGCGGCGATCGACAACCTTGTCTACCAGCGCAACGGGCGGTTCCGCCAGTACGCTGGTCGAGGGATAGACGATCTCGAACTTGTCCTTGCCGAATTGATTGACCGCGAGATAGGCCTCATTTTCCCATGCGAGCAGTACATCGCCGACTTCGCGCTCGACGAAAGTCGTGGTCGAACCCCGCGCGCCTGAATCGAGCACCGGCACGTTCTTGTATAGCTTCATCACGAAGTCCTTCGCCGTGGCCTCGCTTCCTCCCGGGGCCTGCAACGCGTAGCCCCACGCCGCAAGATATGCCCATCGTGCGCCGCCAGAAGTCTTCGGATTGGGCGTGATTACCTGGATTCCCGGCTTAATCAGGTCGGGCCAATCCTTAATTCCCTTGGGATTTCCCTTGCGGACGAGAAACACGATGGTCGAGGTGTACGGCGTGCTGTCGTCCGGCAAGCGGCTCTGCCAGTTGGCCGGCAGCAACTGTGCCTTTTCGGCAATCGCGTCGATATCGTAGGCCAGTCCGAGCGTTACGACGTCGGCTTCGAGCCCATCGATTACGGCACGAGCCTGCTTGCCCGATCCGCCATTGGACACATTGACTGTTACGTCCTGACCGGTCTTGGCCTTCCAATGAATCGCGAATTGAACGTCGTAGTCCGAATAGAGTTCCCGCGTGGGATCGTATGAGACGTTGAGGATGTTCTGGGCGGCGGCGGCGTGTACCGCTGTCTGTAATAAGAACGCCCACGCGAACGGCGCAATCGCCGCCAAAGATACCAGTCGTCTAAACTTCATGCCGTTTTTGCTTCGCTCCATCCCAGTGATTTCTGAATGCCGTGCTGATGCCGCCGCCGGAGAGCCGAGGCCCGAACGCCTGGTCGTCCAGCGCCGGCAGGCAATCAATCGGCGTAAGGCTGCGGCCTAGTAGGCGAGCTCCATGTTGAGAAAGATCGACTTCCTTCACGCGCCGGGGGTGATCAGATCGCGAAGACTCTTTTCAACAAATCGGGCTATCGCGGCAGCGTTATTACTATTTCCTCTTCTTCTCCGGCACCCAGGATCCGTTTTAATCGATATAATCCATCGATTAATCAACTCAATCGATTGATTGATCGTTTATGGGACGAGGATTTCTTTGTCAAGTTGGTACTAACACTTTCTTTTTGGGAGATGATCGGCGCCTCTAATTGCGCCATCTCACCGAGATTCGTTCGATTAATCAGGCAAACGAGGCACCGCCACAGAATTGACGACAAAATGAGGCTGTACTGAACGTGAGGCAAGCCTTCGACCGCGCGGCGCAATCGAGTTCGGTGATGAAGTGGGTGAACGCGCGAGCTGAAGATACCGCGGACGCAGACGATCGGGAGCTCCCCCGCCTACATGCCGTCGCGGGCGAACGCCTCTCGATAGCGCTCGGGGGTCAACTGCAACCGCGGAACTGGGTGATCCAGGCTTGCGCCGCGATCTAAAGCGGGCCGAACGGGTCGTATATGTCAATCAAGGTCGAAGGAGATCGCTTTGACGCTGCGTTCCAAACGAGTCCGCCGCATCCCGGAGGGGTTCCGGGATGCGCAGCGATGGGTTTCTGCTCGCGGGTCTCTCAAGGTTGCACCGCGCGAGTTGCCCGACGGACGCGCCGTGATCGCAGGCGCGGCACGCGCTCATGTGAGCGCAGCCGGCCCCCTCCATCCGGCGCTATTATTCAGTTTCCGACTGCGACTTGAGCTGCTCAATCTGTCGCCGCTGCTGCTCGATTTCCGATTGCTGCGATTGCAGTTGCGACTGGGTCTGCGCCTGCTGATTCTCGTTGTTCTGCATCGCGTTACCCACGACGAAGCCAGTGCCCGCGCCGAGCGCGCCGCCGATCGCTGCACCCGCGCCCGGAGCGCCGACCGCCGCGCCGATGATTGCGCCAGTGCCAGCGCCGACCAGTGCACCGATGCCCGTGCCTTTCTCCCGGGTGCTCAGCGGCTCACCTGAGCATCCGGCCACCGCGAACAGCATCGCCGCTGCGATAATGATTGCGGCCAGCTTTTTCCCAACTGAGTGCATTTTCGGTTCTCCTCCCGCTTTCAGGTGTCGTAATGACTATTGTTGCGGTATCGGCTGCGGTTCCTGCATCGGAAGACCGGCAACTGACTTCCCGCTCTCATCTGCCAGGGCGAGCCCGGGCTTGCCATCTGCGTGGACGTGCATTTCGGCGCGATCGTGGCCATTCTCGTCGAACAGAACTAAGGCTGGTTCGCCCGTCGAGGTCACGCCGAGACCGACGCGCGCCCGGCCAGTGTCCGGATCGTATAGCGTCACACTCGAGGCGTTGTCGTCGGCAACCGTGAAGGCCGCCATCTGCCGCCCCTTGTTGCCATATATGGCTACGCCATTGCGACCGCTCTTAGCCTCTCCTAAGGCCACCCGCTTGACCCCGTTTTGATCATAAAAAGCGATATCGCCGCCGCCGTCGGCGCCAACCCGGAACTCACCGCGCGGACGTCCAGTCTGATCTTCGAGCGCAAAGGCCGCGACACCGTTCGACACGTCGAAAACGCCTCGTTCGTTGCCGTCGCTATCGACCAGAACGAATTTCTGCGCCTTGAGCTCTCGCGCCGCATGCGCGGAGGCCTCAGCCTCACGAGGAAACATATGGCCCGATAGCGCCCCGCCAAAGATTCCGCCCGCCAGCGCCAATGACGCATAAAGCCAGTGTCTTCGATCCTTCATAATCTCGAGATGTCCTCCTTCTCCGCACGTGCAATAGCAGCTTTCAACGAGAAGCGCCGCAGGTCAACCGCATTTTAGTTGCAACTCGGCTCAAGTCTAATTCAGTGTCAGTCAGGACGCATCAAGTCCGCCCGCCGCGCGTGATCGGCATTTAGCGCCAGGCCGAAGCGCCCCTCCCCGCGATGCTGGATCACGGCTATCGCGCCCGTCCGCTCAGCCTGTGCGGCGCTCAGCGCCAGCACCGCCGCGTCGGCCTCGTCCAGCGTTGAAATCGCCTGCGCTCCCGCACAACCCATTCCATCCGCAAGTCCGCGGTTGATAACCACCCGGGCCTCGAACGCCACCCGGCCCGCGCTCTTGGACAGAATCTCCACGCCATCCGCCCACAGCCGAAAGGCAAGATCGGGATACGCTTCGTAGCTCTCCGCGCCGATGTCCTGGATCGCTCGATAGGCGGCAAACCCGGCGATCATGAAGCGCGTGAAGATGCGTCCCCCAGCGGGTGCGATTCCAGCATTTGCATGATTGATCATGGCGCCGAACAGCTCGCGGCCGAGTGCCGCAAGATGCGGTTTGCAATGCGGATCGCATACGCACGCGGCGAAGAATTCAAAACGCGGAGTCGGGAAAAGCGACAGTCGAAACGGTCCGCCATCAGCCTTCCGCAATGCCACCGCGCGGACGATTGCGCGCAATAAAATGTCGATTGCGCGGCTGGTGGAAGATGCCGCCGATTCGCCCTGCCCGTCGAGGCGATTGTTGGCGCCTGCCGCCAGATCGAGATCCCGCGGCCAGCGCGGCGAGTCGATCAGTGCGATTGCCCCACTCGCACCGAGTTCCGGCGCCGCCGCGACCAACCGCCGCCGCAATTCGCTAATCGCCGCGAAATCGTTCGCGCCCTGACCGCGTTCGACGCCCCTGACCGCGACGCGCGCGAGCCGCAACTGTCTGCCGGCCGCATCAACGATCGCGAGATCGAGGAAATCCTCAGCGACATCGATCCCCACGATCGGACCCGCGCTTCGGCGCGCGATTGTCACCCCGGCGACGGTACCGGCGGCAGTATCGGCAACGTGGACGGCGCCGGCGGGAGCGGCGGCAGCGTAGTGGAGGGCGCCGTTGCTGGAGGGGCAGCCGTCACCGGCGTGACCGCGAGGCCCGGCGGTGACGCGAGGCCCTGAGCGTAGATCAGCCGGTATTCGCGCAGCCCGCCAATCACTTTCTTCACGTAGTCGCGAGTCTCGTGAAAGCCGATATTCTCGACCCATTGATCGTCGTCCCCCGGATACTTCGCTGCCCATCCCGCCGCCGCATGCTCACCGCCGTTGTAGGCCGCAACCGCCTTGAACTGGTCGCCTTCGAACATCGACAACAGGTTGCGCAAATACACGGTTCCGATCCGCACGCTGAGCGACGGATCGTAAAGATCAAGCTCCTGTCCTCCGACCCCGGCGTCCGGCGCCCATTTGTCGGCTGTCGTCGGCAGCAATTGCATCAGGCCGCGCGCATCCGACCCGGATCGGGCCTTCGGATTAAACAGGCTCTCCTGATGAATCAGCGCGAGCACCAGGTATGGATCGAGGCTGTTGCGCGTCGCCGCCGGCTCCACGAGATCCCAATACCCGCGCGGGTAGCGAATTCGTTCTGCCACATGCGGATTGATCTCGCCGCGTCCGCTCAGCTTCGTGGCAGTCACGATCGCATCGTACCAGGCACCCGTCGCAACGTATTCCGCGAGCACGAAATCGCGCAGCGCGGGGTCTCCCGCTGAAGCATCCTGGACCGCGCGCAGTTCCTGTGCCTCGAGATCGCGCAGCGCCATATCGCGCAACGCGATTGCCCGCACCAGGTGGAATTGCGCCAAGCCTGAAGCGGGCGGAATCCCCGCGGCAACCGGGTCGGATACCAGCGCGGCCGGGAAGGCCTCGGGACTGAGATGCACCTTCCTCTCGGCCAGCGCGGGATAGTAGTTGCTGTCGATACTGAGTGCGACGCGTTGATAGATCGCCTCTGCCTGCAACTGCTCGCCGTTAGACTCCAGCGCGCGTGCCTGCCAGTAGCCGAACATGTCGCGCTGTGCGCCAATGTCGGCGCGCGCACCGCCGGCCGCGAATTCCGCCGCCGCCGCATCGTAATGCTTCAGCATGAACAGCATGAACGGGGCACGGAAGCGCGCGTCGGTGGCGGGGTCGCTGTCGGGATAGCGTGCGATCAGCCGTTGATACTGGGCGCGCGCCGCCTCGCGATCATCATCATCCTCGTAGGTGCGTCCGATTTCGAACATCGCTTCAGGCGCGAGGTCGCTCCCGGGAAAGCTGCGCAACAGGCGATTGAAATAGGCTCGCGCCTGTTCCGTATCATCCGTGTGCCACCACGAATGGGCGAGTGCGTTGAGAGCTTCCGCAGCGTGAGCACCGCCAGGCGCTAGCGCGAGGCACCGATTGAGCGCCGCGCGCTGACTTTCCGGACTTCCGCGCGACGCCTTTGCCTCCAGCCACACCAGTTCCGCGCGCAGCGACAGCGGCGGCTCCATCGCCAGCGCCGCGCCCAGTTGTTCGAGCGCGTCAGTCGCCCGTCCCTCGCGCAGCAGCAGTGCCCCCTCCGTGTGCTTGTATTCGAGCGTTGCGGTATCTACGACGCTCGGATGCGCCGACATGATGCCATAAGCGAAGCTGCGTGCCGCCGCGTCGGAGGCCCCCGTCGGAAAGCGCTCGCGCACCGACTGCGCCTGCGCATACGCGCCATGGAAGTCGCCCGTCGCCTCCATGGCGCGTGCCACCGTCAGCCGCGCACGCTGCTCGAGATCGGTATTGTCGGTCCGATCGGCTACCGTTCGCGCCGCCACCATCGTGAGATCGGGACGCGCCAGCTTGAGTTCGACATCGGCGAAATCCAGTTCGGCCTCGTCGGCCCACACGCTCTCCGGATAGCTCGCCGTGAGCCGCTGCAAGGTCGCAGCGGCGCCCGCGAGGTCGCCGCTCGCGCTTTGTGCACGGCCCTGGAAGAACAGCGCATAGTCGATGAGCTCGGGCACCTGCAGCGTCGCGAGCTGCATCCGCTCGATCACGGTCGGCCAGTCCTGGCTCTGATAGGCGCGATAGCCTTCCGCGAAGGCCTGGCGCGGATCGATCTGTTCGACCTTGTAATGCTGGAATGGGAGCATCTGCGCCAGTGCGTAACGGCTGGAAATCCCCAGCGCCGCAGTCGCGAAGCCGCAAGCAAAAATCAGCAACAGCCGCCGCCAGCACTTCATTCCCATTATGACTTGGTTATCTGACCCACGCCCATGCTTCAATCGCCATCCCGCCCGATCATACTTTCGACGCGATGATTTAACGTCGTGTGCCACCGGTCGTGGCATGCACTGCGGTCGTGCGACAACGACCGTCCCTCAACAGCGTCCGCTATTGAGATACCATCGCCCACACGCCACGATGCTCAGGGACTACCATGAATTCCAAAGGCCAAAGTTCCATCAGATTGATCCTGGCTTCCGCCTCCCCGCGCCGCAGAGTGCTGCTGGGCGCGACGGGCCTCGCCTTTGAAATCGTCGAAAGCGGCATCGAAGAGATTCGGCGCGATGGCGAAGGCGGCATTGATTTCGCTTCGCGGATGGCTCGCGAAAAAGCGCTCAACGTCTCCGATCGGATTCGTGACGCGCTGGTCCTAGCCGCCGACACGATCGTCGAATGCGACGGGCGAATCTTCGGCAAACCCGCCGATGCAGCCCAGGCCTGCGCGATGCTGCAAATGCTCTCCGGCAACACCCACACCGTCGTGACCGCCTTCGCAATCGCCTCAGCGCGTGCCATCGCGGAGAGCCAGGCGATCATCAGCCGGGTGACGTTTCACGTTCTCTCGCTCGCTGAAATCACCGCTTACGTCGCCACCGGCGAGCCGCTCGATAAGGCCGGCGCTTATGGCATCCAGGATCGCGGCGCGGCCTTCATCGAGCACGTCGAGGGTTCCCGCGACAACGTGATGGGCCTGCCAGTGCGTGAAGTCCTCGCCGCCCTGCGGCGTCACGGCATCGAAGCACCAGTGCGTGAGTCCTCGTGAAATGATCGCGCCCGCGAACGCCAACGACATCGCCGCGCGGCTCGGCGCAGTGCGCGAGCGCATCCAACGGGCCTGCGCGCGGGCGCATCGCGAGGTCGCCTCGGTGCGGCTGATTCTCGCGAGCAAGACCCAACCGCCCGCAGCCCTCGCGACGGCCTATGCTGCGGGAGCGCGTGATTTCGGAGAGAACTACGTTCAAGAAGGCGTCGCCAAACGGGCCGCCCTCGCGGATTTGCACGACGCCCGCTGGCACATGATCGGGCATCTGCAGACCAACAAGGCCCGCGATGCGGTCGCGCATTTCGATCTCATCCACACGCTCGACGACGTTCGGCTCGCCAACGCCCTCGCCCGCGCGCGTCCCTCGCCGCCGGTACCCGTACTGATCGAAGTGAACCTCGGGGGCGAGGCCTCCAAGCATGGGGTCAACCCGGACGCGGCCGCGGCGCTTATCGACTCCGCGCGCGGTATCGTCGAAATCCACGGGCTGATGACCATTCCACCACCCTCAGAAAACCTGGCCATCGCCCGTCGCTGGTTCGCCAAGTTGCGCGAACTGCGCGACCGCCTTGCGCTCGCCTCCGGCCTTGCGCTCAAGGAGTTATCCATGGGAATGACCGACGACTACGAGGCCGCAATCGAGGAGGGCGCAACTATCGTGCGCGTCGGGCGCGCGGTGTTCGGCGAACGTTTACGATGAAAAAACTGGGATTTATTGGCGGCGGGAACATGGCCGAGGCGCTCGCGCGCGGCCTCATCGAGAAGAAAATCTTCCGGCCCGGCGATGTCATCATTTCTGATGTCGATCCCGTGCGCCGCCGTAAGCTGGCGCGTTCGCTCAAGGTCGAAACGACCGCCGACAACCTCGCCGTGCTGCGCGAGGCCCGCGCTCTTTTGATCGCCGTGAAGCCGCAGAATATCGACGGTGTCCTGGGCGAGATGGCGGCTGTCATGCGGCCGCCCGACGCCACGCCGAAGGCCGCCGGACGCAAGTCGCCGCGCGCCGCGACCAAGGCCGCCGCGAAGTCGTTGAAGCCCGCCGATCGCCTCTTCATCTCGATCGCCGCGGGCATCACTCTCGCCCGCATGACCGGCGCTCTCGGTCCCGGCGCGCGAGTCATCCGCGTGATGCCGAACGCGCCCGCGATGGTTGGTCAAGGGATGGCCGCGCTGGTGCGCGCTAAAGGCGCCAGCCGCTCCGACGAGGCCTTCGCGTTGCGTATCTTCGGCGCGGTCGGCGACGCCGTCGCCCTCGCCGACGAGCATCTGCTCGATGCCGTGACCGCGCTATCCGGCAGCGGCCCTGCCTACGTCTATCTCTTCGTCAAGGCGCTCGCCGACGCCGGTGTCAGCGAAGGCCTCACGCCCGAACTCGCGGCTCGCATGGCCTTGCAGACGATTCGCGGCGCCGAGGAAAACATGCGCCGGTCACCTTTGACCGCAGCCGAACTGATTCGCATCGTCGCCTCACCCGGCGGCACCACCGAGGCCGCCCTGGGCAAGTTCGACGCTCTCCGCTTTTCTGATATCGTGGCCGACGCCGTTCATGCCGCCGCGGATCGATCGCGCGAGCTTGGCCGGTCTTAAGAGCGGAGGCGCATCAGCACGTGTTCGTCTGGACTAACCTGGTTTTATGGATCGCGCAGGTCCTGCAAGGCTTTCTCTACCTCTATTTCTGGATCGTGATCATCGCCGCCGTCCTCTCCTGGATCGAGCCCAATCCCTACAATCCCATCGTCCGCATGCTCCACGCCGTCACCGACCCGGTCTTCGATTTCGTTCGCGAGCATCTTCCGGTGGTCTTCGGCGGCATCGATTTCTCGCCGATTCTCATCATTCTCGGCATCCAGTTTCTCCAGCAATACCTGATTCCTACGATCGTTCGCATCCTGGTCTTTGGCTTTAACTGATCCCCTGAACCTCTCGGGCGCAAAACAATCCGACTTAGTCTTTGCGAAGCCCGGGCAATCGCCGCACCGCTCGCGATCCAAACGGGTGTCCAGAGTGTGATATGCTGAAAGCAAGTTGCCGGCCGGCCGACTCAAGCTTCCACTTGCCAAGGAAATCAAAGGAAAAGCGAAACGTGGCGCCGGTCGTTGACTTAGTTCGATGGCGTGATTACCTAAAACTTGAGCGAAATGCAGTAATTCCGCGATAAATCTCAGGAAACTATGCCCATTTACGAATACAAATGTCCGAAATGCGGTGAGTTCGAGGTGACCCAAAGGATCACCGAAAATGCCCTCAAGAAATGCCCCACCTGCAAAAGCAAGGTCGAGCGCCAGTTGTCGCGGACTTCCTTCATTCTAAAGGGCACCGGCTGGTATGTAACCGACTACGCGAAAAAGCCCAGCGGCGATGCTGCCGCCAAAGCCGAAACGGGCAAAACAGAATCAGCCAAATCTGAATCATCGGCCTCCGACTCAACCAAGTCAGATACGTCAGGCAAAGCCGAGTCCTCGTCGTCGCCGGCCAACGGCAAGAGCGAATCGGCAAACACTCCCTCCACCCCGGCCAAATCAAGCTCCGAAAAGAGCTCCGCGAGCAAGGCCGCAGACTAATCGATTCAGTTAGTCCCGCTCATCCGGTCAAGCCGCGGGGGTGCCATCTTCGCGGCTTTTCTGTTTCAATGCGGTCCCATGCGCGCCTTGGTTTTCGACCGCGAACTGCATTTGCGCACCGACTATCCCGATCCGGCACCGATGCCGGGCGAGAGTATCGTCAAGGTCATCCTAGCCGGAATCTGCGGCACCGATCTCGAAATCACCCGCGGCTATATGGAATATCGGGGCGTCCCGGGACATGAGTTCGTCGGGCGGGTGGTACAATCGGAAGTCGCTGCGCTGATTGGCCAACGCGTGGCCGGCGAGATCAACGCGGCCTGCGGCGCCTGTGATCGATGCCGCGAGGGGATGGGTCGTCATTGCGCGACGCGCACCGTGCTCGGCATCCTCGGACGCGACGGCGCCTTTGCCGAATACCTCCGCCTCCCAAACGCCAATCTGATTCCGCTGCCGGAGACCATTCCAGACGAATCAGCCGTCTTCATTGAGCCTTTTGCAGCCGCGTGCGAGATCTTTGAGCAGGTGCAGTTGAAGCGAAACGACCGGATCGCGGTGCTCGGCGACGGCAGGCTCGGTGCGATGGTCGCGCTCGCTTTGCATGGCGAAGAATTAACGCCGGTGGTCGCGGGACATCATCCCGGAAAGCTGAAACGGCTCGCGGCGCTGGGCTTGCGCAGCGTCTCCGCAGACGAACTCGCACCAGGCTACGACGTTGTAATCGATTGCACCGGACGCAGCGAAGGCCTCGACCTTGCGATCGCGACGGTGCGTCCGCGCGGAACCATAATCCTCAAGAGTACGGCGGCAGCGGGCGCCGCGATGAATCTCGCGCCCGTGGTCATCAATGAGATCACGATCATCGGATCGCGATGCGGCCGCTTCGGTCCGGCGGTCGCCGCGCTCGAATCGCACAAGTTCGATCCGCGATCACTGATCGATGGCGAGTTTTCGCTCGGCGACGGTCTCGCCGCGTTCGCCGCCGCAGCCGACAAATCGAAATTCAAAGTCGTGATTCGGCCGTGACGCGCACGGCGAAGAGCCCGGCGAAGACACCGCCGCGAGGTCGCAAAGCGATCGCCGACGCTCCGCTTATCGATCACAATCACGAGCAAATTGTCGTCGGGATCGACACCGGCGGAACCTTTACCGACCTCGCCGCTATCGTTGGCGGCGAGCTCCGGGTGCATAAGCTGCCCTCGACACCCGATGATCCAGCAACCGCGGTAATCGCCGGGCTCAAGGCGATCCTCAATGGCGTCCCGGCGGACGCGGTGACATACAGTTCAACCGTCGCCACCAACGCGCTGCTCGAAAAGAAGGGCGCGCGCGTCGCGCTGTTCGTCGATGCGGGCTTCGAGGATCTGATCGAGATTGGCCGGCAGAATCGCACTGACCTCTACGCACTTGCGCCCGAGCGGCCTGAACCGCTGGTGCCGCGCGCACTGCGTATCGGCGTCGGCGGGCGAACTTATTTCGACGGCAAAATCGCGTCGCCTTTGACGAACTCCGAGCTGGCGCGTGTACGCAAGCTCGCGGAACGGAGCGGAGCCGAGGCCTTCGCCGTCTGCCTGCTCCATTCGTACGCGAATCCCGCCAGCGAGAACGCCATCGCTCGTGCACTCGTACCGCTGCGGCGATCGCTCTCGGTATCGCATCGGATACTCGCCGAATACCGCGAATTCGAGCGGCTCTCGACCACCGTGATCAACGCCTACGTCGCGCCGCGAATGGTCGCGCACCTGGAGAACCTCGAACGTTCGCTCGGCGGCGCCCATCTGCGGGTGATGCAATCGAACGGCTATGCGATCGGCACTCAACTCGCGCGCGACGAGCCGGTGCGCACGATTCTCTCGGGACCCGCCGCGGGCGTCGTCGGCGCGGGCGAACTGGTCCGCGCGATGGGCGTCGAGCGCTTTATCACATTCGACATGGGCGGCACTTCGACCGACGTGTCGCTGTTCGACGGCGCCGCCCGGATCCGCTCGCTCAGTTATCCCAACGGTTATGCGGTGCGCACGCCGGTGATCGATATACATACGGTTGGCGCGGGCGGCGGATCGATCGCGGCCCTGGACGCCGGCGGTTCGCTCAAGGTCGGCCCGGAGAGCGCAGGTGCCAATCCCGGCCCCGCCTGTTACGGACGCGGCGTCCTGCCGACGGTGACCGACGCCGACCTCGTCGCCGGACGGCTGGTCGCCGAGAATTTCCTCGGCGGTCAGATGCGCCTCGTTCCCGCGCGTGCCGATACTGCCGTCGGAGGGCTTGCGCGTGCGATGAAGACCGACGCGGCGACGGCGGCGCGCGGCGTCATCCGCGTGGTCAACGCCAACATGGAGCGCGCCATTCGCGTGATTACGGTCGAACGCGGTTACGACCCGCGCGACTTCGCCCTGATGGCGTTCGGCGGCGCCGGCCCAATGCATGCTTGCGAACTGGCGCTCGACCTTGGCATCCGGACTATCGTGCTGCCACGAAATCCCGGCCTGCTCTGCGCGTGGGGCGCGCTGAGTGCCCCGCTCGGACGCGAGTATTCGATCACCGTGCGCGAGACCGCTCCCGAACTTTCGCGCCTGCTCGAGCGAGCACAGCCGATGGTCACACGGGCGCGGACCGAATTGGCAGCGCAGGGCGCGGCACTCGCGGCGATAAAGACCGACTTGCGCGCAGACCTGCGCTATCGCGGACAATCATACGAAATCGAAGTACCGCTAGGGCCAAAATTTGCCGAGGAGTTCCATACGGCGCATATGCGAACGTTCGGCTACGCAGCCGAGAATGCACCGATCGAAGTGGTGAATATTCGATTGCGCGCATCGGCAGCGGCCGGTCCACCGATCAAGCCGGCGCGCGTCGCGAAATCCCAGGCCAAACCGGTCGCCAGCGGAAAGGCGAACGTTATCGTGGGCGCCGCCCGGCGCAGCGTGCCGGTTTACTCGCGCGATACAATTGGCGCGGCCGCGACGCTCAAGGGACCCGCGATCATCGTCGAGTTGAGCGCGACCGCGTACGTCTCACCGGAGTTCACATTGCGCTGCGACGACTTCGGCAATCTCCATCTGGAATCACATTAGGCGAGCTTGCAAGCCGAGTGCATTAGGCGAGCCTGCGAGTCGAGCGAGTCTCCGAGCCGGGTTCAAGGTAAAGATTCTGCGAGGAGCGTCCAAGGTCTGTAAGGTATGCAAAGAGTCTGAACATGAAACTTGACGCAGTAACGCTGGCCGTCATGAATAACCGCATGGCGGCGATTGCCGAGGAAATGGGCGTCGTCCTCGGGCAGACCAGCTTCTCCCCCAATATCAAAGAGCGCCGCGATTTCTCGTGCGCGCTGTTCGACGGCCGGGGCGAACTCGTGGCGCAGGCCGCGCATATCCCCGTTCACCTCGGCTCGACACCGCTCTCGGTGCGCGCGGTGATCGAACGGCTCACGCTCGAACCGGGCGACGTCGCAGCCGTCAACGATCCCTTCGCCGGCGGCACTCATCTGCCGGACGTCACACTGGTGGCGCCGATCTTTCTCGACGGTGATGAGCGCCCGTTTGCCTATGCGGCCAATCGCGCTCATCACGCGGATATCGGCGGGATGGCGCCCGGTTCGATGGCGCTCGCGACCGAGATTTATCAGGAGGGCTTCCGCCTGCCGCCGGTCAAATTGATGGTCGGAGGCAAACCCGCGCGCGACGTCTTCGAGCTTTTCTTCGCCAATACGCGCGTGCGCGAGGAACGCGAGGGCGATCTGCGCGCGCAGATCGCAGCGCTGGATGTTGGCGCGGCGCGGTTGCGCGGACTCGTCAAAACCTCCGGCCGCGCTGAGGTCGCCGGTGCGATGGAAGCGCTGAAGGATTATGCTGACCGGCTGATGCGCGCGACGCTGAAAAAACTCCCTCCGGGCGTCTACCGCGCAACTGATGCGATGGAGGACGATGGCTTCGGCAACGGGCCCATTCCAATCGAGGTTGCAATCCGGATTGGCGGCGGGCGCGCAGTCGTCGATTTCACCGGCACCGCGCAGCAAGTCCGTGGTTCGATCAATGCCAACTTCGCAATCACACTGTCGGCGACCTTCTACGTGATGAAGTGCCTGGCGGCTGAAGCGGTGCCCGCCAACGAAGGTCTGATGCGGCCGATCAAGCTGATCGCGCCCGAAGGGACGATCGTGAACGCATTGCCGCCCGCGGCGGTCGCGGGTGGCAACGTCGAGACCTCGCAGCGTATCGTCGACGTGCTGTTTCGCGCGCTTGCACATGCTGCGCCCGATCGGATCGCCGCCGCCAGTTCCGGATCGATGTCGAACCTGACCGTCGGCGGTTACGACAGCATTCGCGCGCGCCACTTCTCGTATTACGAAACCATCGCGGGCGGCGCCGGTGCGGCCCCTGGCCACCCTGGGACGTCGGGCATCCACACGCACATGACGAACACGCTCAACACGCCGATCGAGGCGCTGGAAGCCTATTATCCGATGCGCGTGACGGAGTATCGGATGCGGCGCGGATCGGGCGGACGCGGCAAATTCGCGGGTGGTGACGGATTGGTGCGTGAACTTGAATGCCTCGTGGACTCGAATGTCAGCCTGCTGACCGAGCGGCGCGTGATTGCGCCGTGGGGACTCTCGGGCGGCGGCGACGGTGCGCTCGGTGCAAACTTCGTTGCGCGGAAAAACGGCAAGCGATCGAAGCTGCCGGGTAAAACCAACCTCGATCTCGCGCCGGGAGATCGGATACGGGTCGAGACACCAGGCGGCGGCGCATGGGGCCGCGCGCCCTCGTCGAAACGGTAATCAGTTCAGCGGCGGAGGCCCCTCATTAAGTATGGCAGAGCAGCAATTCTGGATCGGCGTGCATGGTGTGATCGAGGATCGCGGGAAGATTCTCGTGCTCCGCCGCGCGCCCTCGATGACCTACAAGGCCGGCGCGTGGGATTTGCCGGGTGGACATCTCGCAGCCAACGAAACCCTGGAAGAATGTCTCGTGCGCGAGGTGACGGAGGAGACCGGTCTGGCCATCGAAATCGATCGCTTGCTGTGCGCCAACAAGGCCCCCGGATCCTACTTGCAATTGATCTATGCCTGCCGGCTGGCGAGCGCTTTCCGAACCGTGACGCTGCAGGCGCATGAGCATGCCGATTGGCGCTGGGCGACACTTGCGGAAATTTCTCAACTGGGAGAATTGATCCCGTATCTGGATCAGATAATCGCGCGCGGTGTCCTCGCCTGAAGGCACCGCAAATTCACTTGCGCAAAGTCAGTCGGCCGCGCCAGTAACCAAAAAAATTGGCGCACTCCAGCTCATGGTAAACCGCGCGCTCAGGATTGCCGAGAACCGCAGCAGTCAGCATGCGGAGCCCGTTGCGCGCGAGCTTGTCGAGATGATTGTGTGTGGGTCCTCCGGAGATGGCGCTGCCGAAGCCGAAGGCGTAGGCCTTGCGGCGCAGGTAGCGGCGCGTCATCCGTTCGCGCCCGATGATATGGTGCACGCGTGCGCGCTGGGCAAACCCGATCGCGCCGCCGTAGGTCGCGATCCGCGCGAAAAGCTCCGTATCCTCGCCTGAGATCGGATTGTTACCGACGACGCCAAGATCCTCGCGAAAATTCCCGAAGAGTTCGAAGGCCTGACGGCGAAAGCCGACGTTCGCGCTAAAATAGTTGTGGATATGATCCTGCTGCTGCGGACTCGCCTGGGCGATTGCCGCTTCGTCATGAACCGCAAGGCGGACGTAGAGGCTCGGTCCGAGCCATCGCGGAGGCGGCCGTTCCCAATCCGGGAGCACGAGGCCGCAGGCGGCGTCGAGGCGCCGGCGCTCCATCTCCGCCAGCATCTCGATGGCCCAATCGGGGTCGGCGATCGCGTCATCATCAATGAAGAAGATGTACTCGCTGCGCGACTCGGCGATCGCTCGATTGCGCGCGAAACTCGATCCTAGCTGCGGCTCGAGGACGTAGCGCACGGCGATTGGCGCACGGCGCGCGAAGACTTCGACCGCGTCACGCGTGTCGTCCGGAGAGTTGTTATCGACGACGAGGCATTCCGGATTCATGCCCTCGGGAAATTCCAGCGCCGCAATACTGGCGAGCGTGCGGCCAAGCAGGCGCGCGCGATTATGCGTCGGCACAGCGATGGTCAACGAGTTCAAGGCGCGACTTCCCTCGCCGGCGATTGGGTCGCTGCGGGTGCACTCGGAGTCGCGGCTGAGCTTGGCGCCATGGTCGGTTTGCTGACCGCGATTCCCGCCGGCTGCGGCTCCGTCCCGCGCGCGCTGGATTGCGGCTTCGAACTGGCCAATCGCGGCAACGGCGCGGCTGAATAAGTGAAGGTCACCGCACTGACGGTCACATATGGCGCGGCGTCCTGTTCGATCTGCACCGGAACTGTCAAAATGAAGCCGAATGGCCGCTGCTCGCCTGCAACGAATGGCAAAACCGGCAGGCTGAAGTCAGTGAATTCGATCGGCGTGATCACGACCGGGTGCTTCTCGGTGTACACAGCCTTGAGATTCTTGCCGCGGCCCGTGTACCAGGTCACCGCGACCTGAACACTATCGAGGGCGCGGTCCCCGGTATTCGTGATCGATCCAAAAATCGCGGGAACGCGCTCTTCCGACATATGCATCGCGACGTCGCTGAGCGTAACGTTTTTGGCGGCGTACGCGGTTGCGGCAGGAACTTCAGCCTGCACCACTTGCACCGCGGCGAGTTCGCGTCGATAGCGCGCAGCAAGACCTGCGGCGCCGGTGAACTTGAACCGGTCCAGATCGGCTAGCATCGTTCGATATGTACCGACCACCTTCGAGAATTCGTATTGATGATAGTCAACAATCGCTTCCCGATGCAGGTCGACGATCTGGTCACGCGGCCCCAGGCCCGCAACGATGTGCCAATGGTGATGCTCCTTAATCACATAAATCACATCGACATAAGTTATTTTGGGAAAATCATCCGCCGCCAGCGAGCGCCCCGCATTCTGCGCGCCGGACTGGTCGGTTCCCGCGGCAGCATCCAGAGTGCGCTCCCAGAGCGTCAGATCGGGCGCAGTAACCGTGACCGGAATGGCGGCGATCGAACCGTCCCGCGTAGCGTCGCCGAGATCGAACTGAAGGCTCTGCAGCACCGGGTGAAACCAGGCCGGTCCGACATCCGGCGCCAGCGGAATTTCAGTCAGGAACTCGGCCAGCGTACGTTCCTTGCGATCCATATCGGACAGCATCGCATAGCATCCTGCGTAATTGGATTGCCGTAGATTTTCCAGGTATCGCACCGCGGCAGTGCGCGGCGGATTTCGATCGCATCCGGAGATCAGCAATACCGCGACGATTGCGATGGCGCAGAACACCCTTCCGACACGCGTTTTTGAATCGGCTGCGCTCGGGCGGCTCGAATGAACCCGATTGCCGATCGCACCAACGGCCATCCCCGTCAGGCCGATCCGGCCGCCGGCATCTGCTTGAGCTCGATCACGTTGCCCTCAGGATCGCGCAGATAAATCGAGAGGCCCATGCCGCGCGCGCCATAACGGGTTGCCGGATCGCCGAGAACCTCCACCGCGTTAGCGCGCAGGTAGCGAATCGCCTCATCCAGGTCGGCGACCTCGACGCCCAGGCAGAAATGATCCACGTTGAGCCCGCTTTCGATACGCGGATCGGTGGCCGGCACCAGGTCGATCAGGCTGGCGCCCGCACGAAGCTGGACGAGGCCAATTTGATCGATACGCCGCTCTTCAACCAGGCCGAGCACCCGGCTGTAGAAATCGATCATCCGCGGCTGCTCGCGGCAGCGCAGCACCACGTGATCGATCTCGCGAATCTTCAGCGGTCTATCCACGCCAAGCATTCTCCATGAAGCCGGCCGCGTCCGCGAGCGCCTTCAACGCTCCACTGGCAGATGCGCGTCGTTCCGATGGTCCGCGGTGGGTGTGCGTATCAACGATCATCTCAAGACGGCACCCAAAGTACGCCAACATCGCGATATACCGATCGAGATGATCGCGCACCGGATCGATCAGCGCCGCCAAGCGGTGGCTTTCGCACCGTGCCAGGTAGGTCTTGCACTTGGCATGATTCAGTTCGCGAAAAGACATTGGTGTGCTTCCGATGTTGCCTGCTGGCTCAGCGGTATTAGCGAAGATCCGAATCTGCAGCTGTTGCGACATCGGGGAATTCGATCTCGACGAACTCCGTCTTCGCCACCGCCGCCGCCACCATCGCCTCGATATCGAATTGCTCTTCCGCCTCGTGCACCCCGTCGAGCCGCGCATGGGTCTCGGGATGTGCGGGCACGAACAGCGAGCAGCAATCCTGATCGGGCAGGATCGAAGTTTCAAACGTGCCGAGCCGGCGCGCCTCGATCACAATCTCGTTCTTGTCCATGCCGACCAGCGGACGCAACACCGGCAGCGCCGCGGCCTGCTCGATCACCGTCATGTTCTCGAGCGTCTGCGAAGCAACCTGCCCCAGACTTTCGCCGGTAATCAACGCCGACGACCCAGCGCGCCGTGCTATCTCACTCGCGATGCGCAGCATGAAGCGGCGGTAGAGCACCACCCGCAGCGGCCGCAATGTGCGTGCGACGATCTCGCGCTGCACGTCGGCGAACGGCACCAGCGCCAGCGTCGATCGCGCCTGATAGCGCGTCAGATGCGCAGCGAGATCATGAGCCTTCTCACGGCTCGCCGACGACACCAGTGGGTGGCTGTGGAAGTGGACGAAATTGACGTGCAAGCCGCGCCGCATCATGCGATACGCCGCCACCGGTGAGTCGATGCCGCCGGACAGCAGCACCGTCGCTCGCCCGCTGGCGCCGACCGGCAGACCTCCCGCCCCTGGATACTTGCCCACTGCCATGAACGCGATATCGGGCAGTATCTCGATCGTAATCGTCAGGTCCGGTTCATCGAGATCAACCTTGAGGCCGAGCGATGATGCGACTTCGGCGCCGACGAGACGATCGATCTCCATTGAGTTGAGCGCGAAGCGCTTGTCGGCGCGCCGCGTCTTGATTCGAAAGGTCTTCGCGCGATGACCGCGCGCGGCATCCACCGCTTCGCGCTTGAGCGCTTCGATCTCGAGCGGCACCGGGCGGCTGATGGTGAAGTTCTGAAATCCAAACAGCAGCGCCGCCCGTTCATGCACCAGTTCATCCGGCACCGAGGCGGGAATCTCGATAATCAGGCGCGGCCCTTCGCCCCGGATCCGGCCAACTCCGCAATCGGCGAACAGCGCGCGCACGTTGCGCTTCAGCTGATCGACAAAGCGCCAGCGATTGCCGCCTTTGAGCACGATTTCGTGATAACGGCCGATCAGGTAGCGGCGCGTTGCGGGGCCTGCGGTTGAGCTCTGGGTGGCGCCGTTCGTGGTTGGTTCGTACATCGACATCAGGCAACTCAACTTGCCAGCATTGCCCTTGCGCTGGAAGAGCCGGGGCGCGATTATCAGGCCGTCCGACTTGATTCATCAAATGCATGACGCCAGCGAAATCCCCGAGATCCGTCGATTCCTCGACGGCTTGCGGCGCAAGCTCAAGGCGCCCGAGTCGGTCGCCGTGCCGGCGCCTGACGACAAAAGCGCCGCTGCCGTCCTGGTCCCCCTGATGCGTCGCGACGACGGTGGACTCGATGTTCTCTATACTCGCCGCTCCGATCGCCTCGCCAGCCATCGCGGGCAGGTCGCCTTTCCGGGCGGCCGCTTCGATCGCCGCGATACCAGTTTGTTGGCGTCGGCGCTGCGGGAAACTCATGAGGAAGTCGGCATCGCGCCCGATCAGATTCGCGTGATCGGTACCTTCCCGGGAAGGCGGACGATGGCGACCAATATTTCGGTGACACCATTCGTCGGTATCGTCGAGGGCGACCCGATTCTGACGCCCGATCCGAAAGAGGTCGCCGATATTTTCCGCGTGCCGCTGGAGGCCCTGAGCGACCCGCGCTATCGCAGCTCTTATCGATGGAAGCGCCCCGGACAATCCACCGAGAGCGATTATCCGGCCATCCACTACGGCGGCCAGGTCATCTGGGGCCTGACCTATTCATTTACCCAGACCTTCCTCGAATTGATCCACGATCGGGATTCGATAAGGCGGCATCGTCACCCGCCGCTTACCAACTCGAAGTAGGACTTGCTGATTAGATCGCCGGGCGTGATTTCCAGGGTCGCGAGAATCTCGTCCAAGTCGCTGCGACAGTCCTCGGGCGTTCCACCGGCAGCGATCACCGCCTCGATTTCGCCAAACGATCCAAGACCCTCGAGGCGGTCCAGATGAAGCCGCACGTTACGGCGCATCAGCAGCGTCCGCACCTTGCGGATTTCGGCGATCACCCCCAGCGCGCTTGAAAACATCGCACGCATCGGTTCGGCATCTGGCACCGGTACTATTTCGTAATCGCTCACTTCCAGAACGCCTTCGCGCGACCGCCGATAATGGATCAGGGCGGCGCTGTCAGCCTCTTCGCGCAGTTTAAGTTTGCCGTGCGCGACCGCAAAGAAAGTATCGCGCTGGACCAGCGTCGCCCGCAGCGAAAACCCGATCGCTTCGGCGCGAGCACGCGCCAGCGCTGCGTCGTCGATACGGAATTTTGCCTCGAGGTTGCGCATCGTTGTGACAGTTGCGAGATTACTCGAGCGCGGCGCGCTATTGGGATCTCACGGGTCTCCTTTAGTGCGCGAGGGTTGACAGTCGCGGAATCCAGCCAATAACCTCGCACGATTCGTAATCGATTTGGAATCGTCCGGTATCTGGCGAAGACGGTTAGTTTGATGGCAAGCGTTAAGGATCATAGCGCGCGACAGAATGCCCTCGAGGACGCCCACCTGCAGGATTTGGGATTCGATCCCGCGGCCGCCCCAACGGACGCGATCGCAAAACTCGAAGCGCTACGCGGTGCAATCGGCGTGAGTGAGGCCACTATCGCCCGTGCGCTCGCGAAAATCGCCACGACTGAGTCCGCCGCTCTGCTCGCGCAAATGGAGACGCAGGCATCCGGCGCCGCACGCCGCGAGATTCGCGGTGCGCTCTTCAAGCTGCGCCAGCGCGGTATCGAGCCGCCGCCACCGGCCGAGCCCGCGCACAACGCGAGTACACCCACTGCGGCCGCCTCCGAGCCCGGCGTGAGCGCTCTGCTCTCCCCCGCCGACGGCGATGGCGCCCGCGTCGTCTGGATCATGAAGGCGCGTCCCGGCGCTGGCCTGAAGCGACTCTGGGGCCTCGTCTCCGAGCGCGACGGCCTCTTCGGTATCTCGCTCTCCTCACTCACTCGCAAGGAATTGCGCAGCGAGCGTACGGATCTCGAACGGCGCGCGGGCGTCGCACTCATCGACGCCGATTGGCACCTAGCCGACTTCATCATGAGCGACGCGTATCGGCGGACGCCTGAATCGCAGCGCGGCGAAGTGCGTAATTTCTTTGCCCTTCGCACCGAGTTGATCGGACAGTCACCGCCGACTGAATTGCGGCATCCAATCTACGATGAATTCGCTGCTGATCTCTTCAAAGAGCCGTCGCCCGAACTCATGAAGGAACCGGAAATTGCTGCGTGGGCACTCGCTCCCGATTCCGTCAAGGCCTACGCCGACGAGATCGCGAGTCTTCGCAACAGCGTGATCGTCCTCAGTCGCATCCAGCAGGAGGAGCGCGTCGTCACTGTCGTCGAACGCGCGCTCACCGAACTGCTCAGCGGCGAAACCGCTATGCGGCTGCGACGTCACCTGGAGGATACCGCCTACTACTTCGCGCGCACCGCCCGGCGCGATCAGGCGGTATCGGCTGCCGCGGCGGCTGCACGTCTGCGCGACGGCGCGGACTTGAAGCACGTCCCGTTTTTCCAGGCTTTCATGCGTGCGCAGCTTGGCGCGTTGATCGCCGAGGAAGAACAGCATCAGCGCGAAGAGCCGCGCCTGATCATGACGCCGGCCGAAGCGATCCGAGCGCAGCAGGCCGCTCGCTCGCGCCAGCGGATGCGCTAGGTGGCCGGCGCGGAGTTTCGCGAGCCGCGAAAGATCAATAACCTGAAGCCAGCGCTCCCACGAAGATCTCTACCGGCGGCATCAGGAACCGTAGGCATTTGTAATAATGATCGATCAAAAGCCGCTACGAGGAATCCGCGTCCTCGATTTGAGCCGCGTCCTCGCCGGACCGTTCTGCGCGATGAACCTCGCCGATCTCGGCGCCGAAGTTATCAAAATTGAAGTGCCGGGCCGCGGCGACGATTCGCGAGGTTTCGCTCCGCGCATCCCCAACTCCCACGACTCCGGTTACTTCTACAGCGTCAATCGGGGCAAGCAGAGCGTCACCATCGACCTGCGGACGACCGAGGGTGCGGAGATCCTGATTGACCTCGCGAAGCATTGCGACGTGATGGTGGAGAATTTCTCGCCCGGCACGATGGATCGTTTTCAACTCGGATGGGAGCGTCTGCGCGCCGCCAATCCGCGCCTGATTCTCTGCTCAATCTCAGGCTTCGGGCAGACCGGTCCGATGGCGTCGGCGCCCGCTTACGATATCGTCGCGCAAGCCCTGGGCGGCACCATGAGCATAACCGGGCAGCCCGGCGGCGAGCCCACGCGCTGCGGCGTTTCGATCGGCGATCTGGCGGCGGCGCTCTATGGCGTCATCGCGATTCTCGCGGCTCTGCGTGAACGTGATTTGACCGGCGCAGGCCGCCATCTGGACATCGCGATGCTCGATTGCCAGGTCGCCTGGCTCGAAGACGCGCTCGCGCGTTACTCCGCCACCGGTAAGGTGCCGGGGCCTATCGGATCGCGGCATCCGTCGATCACGCCGTTTCAACACTTCCGCGCCGCCGACGGGTACTTCGTCGCGGGCTGCGGCAATGAATCGATCTGGCAGCGCTTCTGCAACGCCATTGGATTGGGCGATCTGCAGCGCGACCCACGCTTCCTGACCAACGCGGATCGCACCGCGAATCACGCTCTGCTCGATCCAATCCTGCAGGGTCACTTCGAAGCTAACCCCCGCGCCTACTGGCTCGAACGGCTTGAGGTGGCGAACGTTCCTTGCGCGCCGATTGCGACAGTTGCGGAAGTCTCGGCCAATCCGCATCTCGAACAGCGCCAGATGATCCTGCATGCGGCGCATCCCAATTTCGATCGGCTAATCGTGCCGGGCTCGCCACTCAAAACGGCGGGAGTGAGCAGTTCGCCTGACACGCGGTCGCCGGATTTGGGCGAACACACGGACAGCGTGCTCGGGACCCTGCTGGGCTATGACGCCGCTCGCCTCGCTGAACTCCGCGTCAAATCGATCATCTAGAACCGCCGTCGCATTTCAGACCCCGGCCCAACGCAGGTCAGCTTTGAATCGGCGTTGATACCGCTCCCCTGAAGCGCAAGCCTCCGCGCCTTTGGCTCAGCCGTTTCGCTGCCGCGGCAAGCCGCAGGAGTGGTCCGGCGACGGCCAAAGCGAGGAACGGCAAGTACGCGAGCAAATTCGAAACTCCCCCATTAAACGGATTCTTGGCGAAGTCAACCAGGAAGGCGAATGATATGTATTCGACTCCGATTGTACGCACTAGCCACCAGATGCTCGGAGAAAGCATCGCCGACAGACGGCTAATCGACAAGAGCGCCAGGAGGTAGGTCCAGAAAACCGCGATACTGAAGAAAATCAGCGGCGAGCGCGGGAATGGCGTCGCGGAGTGATATAGCAGCCATGCGACGAGGCCAAGATGGACGAGATGTGCCGACGCGAATGCGAGTCCGAAATCCCGGCCGCGCCGCGCCAGAGCATTGAAGCCTGGGCCGAACAGCGTAGCGAGAGCACCCCCTGCCGAGGCCAGCCAGAACCAGAAGAACGACCAACGTGCGGTCGCTCGGAGTCCCAAACCTAGCTTCTCTCCATGTCCCCCGCCCAGGTAGATCGCCAGAACGATCACGACCGCCCCGGCGAACGACGCGCCCATCCACTGTGCCGTCGTAGGCTTGTTCATGCTCAGCTATATACTCAAAGGCTTTGCAGATTTCGCAAGGGCGCCTTTTGATCGCCTGACACCAAGGCAGCCGCGATCCGGATCAACTCATTTCGCGGTTAGCGGCAAAGGGCACGAGTTGCAACCATCGCCCCTTCAAGCGGCATTCCTATGAGCGCCGTGTGCCGAGCCACTTGTCGTAGATCTGTTGATGGGCGCCGCTCTCGCGAAGCGCGATCAGCAGACGGCGACCACTTCCTTGGCCCGTAACAGCCTTGGTTCGAGAAGCAGGCCGCCACTCGTTTGCGCGCTGCAATAAGGCCTTGCGGTGGTACCCGGAAATACCCGGCGGAATAGGATCGCCCGCAACACACTCTCGATGGAGATACTACGTGAGCGGGCAGGTGCCCCCTGCGCGCCGGCGACGCCGCCCAGCGCGCAGGGACAGAACAGGAAAGATCAGCCTCAGGACGCCGACGGCGAAGCCATCGGGGCCGCTGCGCTCGCTGCCGGGCTCGACGTGTCGGTCGCTGCTGGACTCGACGTGTCGGTCGCAGCCGGACTCGCTTCCACTGAGGCCTCAGGCGCCGGAGTCTCCTCCGTCTTGGTGCAAGCCGTGGCTGCGAAGACCGTTGAGAGAAGAGCCAGAATCAGGAATTTTCGCATCACTACCTCCATCATCATTCGTACGGCGCTGTCCAATCGCCCAGCGCTAAGTCGGCGCTAGAATACTGTAGCTCTTGGACGTTGACAAGCTGAGGTACGAGGTCGCCCGTTCACAATTGTGGTTAACAGCGATTATGTTTTGCTTGGTACGATTACACGGAGTACCATGGCCGCAACGTAGAAATCGTGCTCATGAGGGGAGGGTTGTGGACGTGGCAGTTGTAAGAGCGTTTGTTCCTTCTGTAAGAATCTCCACGCACGCGCACGGGCAAGTCGTCGAGCACGAACTCGACATGCACCGCATCGGATCGCAACCCTCGGCCACCGTCTCGAAGCTGCGCGGGTGGGTGCGGTGGCTGATGCCGGGAGCGCATCCCGTGGGCGCACCGATGCGCTCGGTCGATCGTGAGCTCGAGGACCTGTGGCCCTCGGGCAATCGTCAAACCTGATCGCGGTCTCGCCGGGCGGTCTTGAAAAGACGCGGCGCGAGCAAAGCGGTCTCGGCAACTGACCTTGGGAGACCGGCGCGCTGAGCTGCCGCAGGCGGAGCGGGAGCGATGACGGGAATAGCACGGATCTCCAGCGGGGCGCCGTGGGAGCCGATCTTCGGCTATGCGCGGGCCGTCAAGGCCGATGGATGGCTGGCGGTATCGGGCACGACATCCTTCGACGAGAACGGTCTTATCGTCGGGCGCAATCAAATGTACGTGCAGGCGCGGCAGGCGATCGCGAATATCGCGACGGCGCTGGAGCGGGCCGGGATGTCGCTCGCCGACGTCGTGCGCACGCGCGTGTTCGTCACCGACATGGAACGGTTTGCCGAAGTCGCGCGAGCTCACCTGGAGACGTTCGGCGACAATCCGCCAGCTTCGACGATGGTCGAGATTCGGCGGCTGGTTAATGCCGACATGATGATCGAGATCGAGGCGGATGCGTATCGCGATCCAGCAAAGGCGGCCGTGACGGCGAAGTCCTCGGTGGCGGCGAAATCTAAGGCCGCCGCAAAGCACAAAGATATTGCTGTAGCGAAACGCGGAGCCAGGAAAGCGGTGAAGAAAACGCCGCGCCGGCGCCCATGAGAGCGAACCTTTTCCATGCTGATAGTCACTACGAATAGTCAGTCCTTACTGACTATTCGATACGGCATTAGCCAGGATCGCCCTTCGATTACGGCGGGCGGCCGGTTCAACGAAGGGAGGCGGTGGTTCGCAAGGCGGGACGGCCGGCGGCAGAGGCAAACGCGCTCGCCGAAGCACCCATATAGGACTGTGGGAAGAGACCAATCAGGATCGTGCCGGCGAGTCCTACCGCGATACTAATCAACAATGCTGGACGCGCGCCCATGCGTTTCACCTCAACCACATCACCCTCACCCGCGTACATCGTGACGATGACGCGGACGTAGTAGTAAGCGGAAATAGTGCTGTTAATGGCCGCGATCACCACCAGCCACACCAGGCCCGCGTTGAGCGCCGCCGAGAAGAGATAGAACTTGCCGACGAAGCCGGCGAGCGGCGGAACACCGGTAAGCGAGAGCATGAAGAGCGCCATCGCTGCGGCAAGTCCGGGATGGGTGCGGGCAAGGCCGCGGTAGTCACTGATGCGGTCGCGCACTTGGCCATGACGCTCAAGCGCAACGACTATTGCGAACGCGCCGAGGTTCGTGAATGAGTACCCGAGTAGGTAGTAGAGAATCGAGCCGCCCGCTTGCTGCGACGAAGCCGCGGCCATGCCAAGGATGATGTAGCCGGCGTGCGAAATCGCGGAGTAGGCAAGCATCCGCTTGATGTTCTCCTGAACCAGCGCGATGACGTTGCCGACGGTCATGGTAAGCGCCGCGAGCACCCATAGCACCTCGGACCACTGCGCACTCACCGGACCCAGATGAACCAGGAAGATGCGCAGGAAGCCGGCGAACGCTGCAAGCTTGACGCCGACCGCCATGAACGCAGTTATCGGCGTGGGCGCGCCCTCGTAGGCGTCGGGCGTCCACATGTGGAAGGGAACGGCGGCAACCTTGAAGCCGAAGCCGATGAGCAGCATGCCGAGGCCCATGAGCATCAGCGGGTTCGATGCCATCGAGGCCGAAACAGCCGCGCGCACCGGGTCAAGCCGGATGGTGCCGGTGGCGCCATAGATCAACGCGATGCCGTAGAGGAGGAAGCCGGTCGAGAATGCGCCGAGCATGAAGTACTTGAGCGCGGCCTCATTGGATCGGGGATCGCGGCGGGTGAAGCCGACCAGCGCATAGACTGCGATCGACATGGTTTCGAGACCGAGAAAGATGATGACTAGGTCGCCCGCCGCCGCCATCAGCATCATGCCGAGCGCTGCGAACAGGATCAGCGCGTAATACTCGGCGCCGGCAAGCCCTTCGTCGGCTACATAGTCGAGTGACATTCCGATAGTCACTGCAGTAGCCACTAGAATGACTATCTCGAAGAAACCCGAATAGTCATCGGTCATCAGCGCGCCGCCGAAGGCAAAGGTGTTCTGGCCGAGCGTGAAAAGGGTCAGCACAAAGGCCGCCAGTACAGTCATCAGCGCGATCATGCCGAGGCCGGCGCTATCCTCGTCGTCAACGTTGGGGCCGACGATCAAGATGACCATCGCACCGACCGCAACCGCGATGAGCGGCAGAATTGGAAGCCAGGCGAAGTTAACCGCGGCAAGCGTAAATTGGTTCATTTTTCGGCAATCGTTCGCGCCGGTACGGCCAGCGCCGCGAGCGCCCGGGCATGCTCAGCGTCGAGATGCGCCTGCGCGACCTGAACGCGATCGAGTAGTAAGTTGATCGACGGCTCCATGCGAGTGAGTATCGGCCGCGGATAGAGTCCCATCAGCAAGATCAGCGCGATCAGCGGGACCATCACGGCGATCTCGCGGCCACTGAGATCTTTGATGGTCTCATTGACCTTTTTGGTAATCGGCCCCCACATCACGCGCTCATAGGCCCACATCATATAGAGCGCTCCAAGCACTACTCCGAACACTGCTACCTCGGCCGCGCGCTGCGACCTGAAGAAAGTGCCGAGCAGGATGAGGAACTCGCCGACAAACCCGTTGAGGCCGGGCAAGCCGATCGACGACAGCATCACGAACATGAAGATCGCAGCGTAAATCGGCACGGCTTTCCAGAGACCGCCGAACTCGGCGACGTCGCGAGTGTGACGCCGAAGATAGATCATTCCAATCAGCAGGAAGAGTGCGCCGGTCGAAACGCCGTGATTGAGCATCTGGTAAGTGGCGCCTTCGAGGCCCTGGGGGTTGAGCGCGAAGATCCCGAGCATCACGAAGCCGAGATGGCTGACGGAGGAATAGGCGACGATGCGCTTCAGGTCGGGCTGCACCATCGCGACCAGCGCGCCGTAGATGATGCCGATGACGGCCAGCGCCATGAAAATCGGCGTGGCTTCTATCGCGACCTCCGGAAACAAGGGGATGGCGAAACGCAGGAAGCCATAGGTGCCCATCTTGAGCATGATGCCCGCAAGCATCACTGAGCCGGCGGTGGGTGCGTCGGTATGTGCATCGGGCAGCCAGGTGTGAACCGGCCACATGGGAACCTTGATAGCGAAAGCGATGGCAAACCCGGCGAAGAGCCACCGCGCTTCTGTATGGCTGAGCGGCACCTTATACAAATCGGGCAGATCGAAAGTGAGATGACCCAGTTGAGCGCGGGCCGCGCCAACCAGGTAGATGATCGCGACCAGCATCAGCAGCGATCCGATCATGGTGAACAAGACGAACTTGAAGGTCGCGTAGATTTTACGGCCGTGACCCCAGATACCGATCATAAGGTACATCGGCACGAGCATCACTTCCCAGAACACGTAGAAGAGGAAGACGTCGATGGCGAGCAGCGCGCCGAGGAGTCCGGTCTCGAGAACCAGCATCATGAAGCAGAATTCGCGCGGACGAACCTCGATATCGCCGCCGCCGGAGTAGAGCAGGCAAAGCGAAGTGAGCAGCGTCGTCAGGACCACGAGGAAGAGACTGATGCCGTCCATGCCGACGTGATACGAGATGCCGAACTGCGGAATCCATTGATAGCGCTCGACGAACTGGTAGGTCGCCTGATGGGGATCGAAGATCGCGAACAGATAGAGGCTGATCGCCAGCGGGATAAGCGAAAAGATAAAGGCGGAGCGCCAGATCGATGCCTCGTCGCTCTGCATCAGCACGCCGAAAGCGCCGATTGTCGGCACGAAGATCAAAGCGGTCAGCCAGAAGCCAGCCATCAGCGGAGCACCAGGTAAACGTAGTAGCCCGCGACCGCGACCGCGCCGAGCAGATAGACGAAGGCGTAGTTCTGGACGTTGCCGGTTTCGATTTTGCGAGACGCTTCGCCGCTGCCCTCGACGGTCGCGGCGGTGCCATTGACGATGCCGTCGATGACGTCGCGATCGACGCCGTTATTGAGCAGATTGGTCGAAATCCAGAAGAGCGGGCGCGAGATAACATGGTCGTATAGCTCGTCGATGTAGTATTTGCGCCATAGCAACTCGCGCAGGCCGCGCAGACTTTCTGCGATGCGTCCGGGGAGCGCGGGATTCTGGATATAGAGTATCCACGCCATGAAGATTCCCAGCAGGCCGGCGGCCAAAGCAATAGCGCTCAGGGCAAGACTGGCAGAAGCGCCATGCACTTCGACGGTCAGGATCGGCCGGCCAAGTGGTATGGCCAGGGGCTGATCGAAGACTGGCGCGAGAAACCGTTTGAAGGCGTCGCCCCACAACAGCCATTCGGGAAGTCCGATCCATCCCCCGACGAGTGCGAGTACCGCTAGCGCCATGAGTGGGAAAGCCATTACCGGCGGTGATTCGTGAATGTGATGTTCCTTTTCGGGATCGACGCGCGATGAGCCGTGGAAGGTCAGGAAGATCAGCCGGAACATATAGAAGCTGGTGATGCCGGCGGTAATGACTCCGAGCAGCCACAGCCAGAAGTGACCGCTGGCGAATGCGCCTTCGAGAATGAGGTCCTTGGAGAAGTAGCCGGAAAACGGCGGTATCGCACTGATTGCGAGCGTACCGGTCAGCATCGTGATGTAAGTGACGGGGAGCTTGCCCTTGAGCGCGCCCATCTTGTTCATGTCCTGCTCGCCGTGGAGCGCGTGGATGACAGAGCCGGAGCAGAGGAACAGCAGGCCCTTGAAGAACGCGTGGGTCATCAGGTGGAAGATGCCGGCGGAAAATGCGCCGACGCCGACGCCAATCATCATGTAGCCGATCTGGCTGATGGTCGAATAGGCGAGGACGCGCTTGATGTCGGATTGCACGATCGCGATGGTTGCGGCGAAGAAAGCGGTGACCGCGCCGACGGTCGCGACTACTTCCATAGCGCCCGGGGCCAGCACGTAGAGAAAATTGAGCCGCGCGATCATATAGACGCCGGCGGTCACCATGGTAGCCGCATGGATAAGCGCGCTGACGGGAGTCGGACCAACCATCGCGTCGGGGAGCCATACGTAGAGCGGAATCTGCGCCGATTTGCCGGTCGCGCCGAGGAACAGCAACAGCCCAACGGCCAGCGCGACGGGCTGCAACAGATCGGCGTGCTTCTGCATCGCGACGAAGTCGAGCGTCCACACGCCATGCTGCGCGAGAGCCAGGACAGTCGTGAAAATGCCGATCAGGAAGGCCAGGTCGCCGACGCGATTGACGATGAAAGCTTTGCGGCCGTTGTAGGCGAACTGCGAGTTAGTGTACCAGAACGCAATCAACAGATAGGAGCATAGGCCGACGCCTTCCCAGCCGATGAACATCTGGAGCAGGTTGTCGGCCAGCACCAGTATCAGCATCGAGAGCAGGAACAGGTTGAAGTAGGTGAAGTAGCGCGCGAAATCCTCGTCCTCGGCCATGTAGCCGACCGAGTAAAGATGGATCAGACCGCCGACCCCGGTCACGATGAGCGTCATCACGGCGGAGAGTGCGTCGAACCGCAGGCCTAACTCGATGTGGAAGGAACCGGCGACGATCCAAGGCCACAGCTTGCATTGGAGCGATGCGCCGGGCGGCAATCCCATCAGCGTGAAGAAGCCCCATAAGGTCACGGCAAAGGCGATGAAGACAACGCCGGGGCCGACAAGGTTGACCGCGCCGCGGCCCGCCCGCTGCCCGAGGAACAGGTTGAACAGCACGCCAAGCGCGGGGAACAGCAGGATTAGGCCGAGGGCCGGAAAGTCTTGGGTCATGGGTCAGCCAGCAATTACCAGTTACTCACCAACGGAGGAGATTGAGTTCGTCGGCGTTGACGGTCTCGCGGTTGCGGAACATCGCGATGATAATCGCAAGGCCAACGGCGGCCTCGGCAGCCGCGACCGTCATCACGAAAACGACGATCACCTGCCCATCCATCGAGCCCATGCGCCGGCCTAACGCGACGAGCGCGAGGTTGACCGCGTTAAGCATCAGTTCGATCGCGAGGAACATGACGATCACATTGCGGCGGATGAGCACACCCGTAACGCCAATCGCGAACAGAATCGCACTCAGCGCCATGTAATAGCTGATCGGCGTCATGATCAGGCGCTCTCCCGGTCTGCGGCAGGGGTATCGCTGGAAGGTGGTGCCGTAACGTTACGCGAGGGTGCGGGCGTCACCAACATGAGCGACGGTGAGACCCGGCGCGCCAGGGCGATTGCACCGACTATAGAGGCGAGCAGCAGCACTGACGTTACTTCGAAGGCGACCAGATAGTCGGTGAACAGATAGCGCGCGAGTTCCGCGACCGAGCCAAAATCGGCGGGAACCGTGGCAATCTGGCTGATCTTCGGAGTGCGCACGATGATCACGGCGAATTCCGCGGCCATTCCGGCAGCGGCGATCGCGCCGATCAACTTGAGTCCGAGGTGACGCCCCGCGTCGGGATCGGGTTGGATATTCAAGAGCCAGATGACAAACAGGAACAGCACCATGATGGCGCCGACATAGACGATTATCTGCAGAAAGCCGACGGTCACCGCGCCGAGTCCCATGAAGATGACGCCGAGATCCATCAGGACGAGCGCCAGCGCGAGCACGCAATGGACCGGGTTGCTCTGCAGGATGACGCCGAGGCTGGCGATCAGCGCTAACGCCGCAAGGAAGACGAAGATTCCAATCGGCATCGTCACTTACCTCCCGCGACGACCACGACGAAGGCTGTGACGACCAGGTTGATCAGTCCGAGCGGCACCAGCCCTTTCCATCCGAGGCGCATCAACTGGTCATAGCGAAAGCGCGGCAGCGTCCAGCGGATCAGGATCTGGAACAGACAGAAAACGACGACTTTGACCCAAAAGGCGACGAACTGGAGGAGCGCGACGACCAGGTTCGGCAAGCCGAGATGAGCGCCGCCGGGAAAGTGGAAGCCGTCACGCGCGAGCCACGGCACCTGCCATCCACCGAAGAAGAACGTCACGATCAGGACGGAAACCAGCAGCACTTCGGCGAAATCGGTCATCATGAAGACGGCCTGCTTGCCGCCGGAGTACTCGGTGAAGTAGCCGGCGACGAGCTCAGACTCGCCTTCGGGGAGATCGAAAGGGACGCGTTTGGACTCGGCCATCCCGGCGATCAGCAGGATTATGAAGGAGACCGGCTGCAGCAGGATGCCCCATCGCGGGATGAAGCCGAACCACACCCCACCCTGGCTGCGACACATCTCCTGCAGGTCGAGCGTTCCGTAACAAACGACGACGGCGATGATCGCGAGGCTCATGGCGATTTCGTAGGAGATCATCTGAGCGCTGGCGCGAATTCCGCCGAGCAGGGCCCAGCGATTGTTCGAGGCCCATCCGCCAAGTGCGATGCCATACACGCCGATCCCGATCGTCGCGAGGACATAGAGCGCGGCGACATTGAGGTTGGCGGGCTGCAAATCGATGGTGTGCGTGCCGACTTGAAGGATATCGCCCATCGGCGCGACCGCGAATGTTACCAGCACCGGGAAGAGCGCGAGGAACGGCGCGAGCCCGTGCAGGAAGCGATCGGCGCCATCGGGCACGAAGTCTTCCTTGGTGAACATCTTGATCGGGTCGGCGAGGACGGTGTTGATGATGCCGAAGTTGGGCAGGCCCAAACGCTTGCCGATGCCGAAGATATCGGCACGATTCGCACCGATTCGATCCTGAATCAGTGCGGCGCCCTTGCGCTCGAACCACAGCATCAGGGTGGTCAAGCCGAGGACCAGCACAACGATTACGATCGCCTTGACGGCGCCGATCACCAATTCAGCGGTCACAGGGATTCGGCTCGCCTGAGGTTGCGAAGGATGCGGCGGAGATTGCGGACACTATTAACGAACCTTTAGCGTCAACTTGCTCAGTTTCGGAAAGTTTCAGAAATCCTATCCTAGGTAGCCTAAATTCCGAAGGCGCGCCAGAGTCTTATCCGTCGCGCAGGCCGCGTGCAACAAACTTGCGGCTGGCGGCAGGACTGGGCTATGGTCCCGCTGCCGCGGCGAACGGCGCAAATAACAGTTGTAGCGAATGGCAAAAATTCGCTAGAGCCATTGATGTGGACAGCGGCGCGCCGCGCGACTTTCGCGCCGATCATAATCTGCTGGCGGTTTTGGCGTGAAGAAGGCGTGAAGAAGGTTGGTTACGGGAATGTTATTAGTTGAGCATCCCATTCTTAGAGCCGGCGGCCGGAGGGGGGTCATCACGTAAATGCGCGTGATCGCCGGCAATGCGCATGGGCGTCGCATCAGCGCGCCGCGCGGGCTCGAGACGCGGCCGGCGACGGCGCGGGTGCGATCGTCGATTTTCTCGCGCCTCGCAGCGCGCTTCGATTTGACGGGTGCGCAAGTGCTCGATCTGTACGCGGGCAGCGGTTCGCTCGGTCTCGAAGCGCTTTCGCGTGGAGCGGCGCGGGTTACATTCGTCGATTCGTCACGCGCGGCCGTTGCGGCGATCGAAAAGAATCTCCGGGTCTTTGGCTTTACCGACGCGGCGCGGTTGATTACGGCTGACGTGATGCGGACGCTGACCGACTTGGGTGCGGCGCGTGAACACTTCGATTTGGTCTTCGTCGATGCGCCCTACGCGCACGACTTGAGCGCTGAAGTGCTCGCGGCGCTGGTCGCTAAGGGATTGATGGTGCCACAGGGCTGGGCGGTGGTCCGCCAGGCAGGGCGCGCTCCGGCGCTGGCGCCGGCGGAACTCGAACGTGTAAATGAAGCAACTCTCGGCGATCATCGTATCGCCCTTTACCGGCGCTTCGAGGAGCTGCCGAAATAAGCGGAACGGCCCGGCACATGAACAACAAATCGAAGGAACACACCAAGTCCATCGCGATCTACCCGGGCAGCTTCGACCCCATTCACAATGGGCACGTCGATATCATCCGGCGCAGCGTGATGCTCTTCGATGAGGTCATCGTTGCGGTCGCCTACAACCCGCACAAGGACTCCGCGTTGTTCTCGCCCGACGAGCGGGTCGAGATGATTCGGGAATGTATCAAGGACCTGGAGCCGCGTGCGCGCGTTGATAAATTCAGCGGACTCTCGGTGGATTATGCCGAGCGGATCGGCGCCGCCGTAATCATCCGCAGCCTGCGCGCCGTCACCGACTTCGACTATGAATTGCAGATGGCGCAGATGAACAAGCAGATGATCGGTACGATCGAGACCGTCTTCCTGTTCGCCAATCCGAAGCTCTTTTTCACGGCCTCGCGGCTGATTAAGGAAGTCGCAGGCTATGGCAAACGCCTGCCTGAGCTGGTGCCTGAAACCGTCATGAATCGTTTACGGCTGAAGCTCAAAATCGACTGAGCTCACCCTCCGGAGTCAGGAAAGGGCCTATCCGTGCGTGCACGGAAAGCGGTCGCGGTTTAACTGCGGGCGCATCATCGCTACAATTGACCCCTTGCGCCATTCGCTTAATGCAGGCGCCAGCAACGGAACCAGATGATCAAGCTCAATCGCCGTATCGCCGCGCTCAAACCGTCCGCCACAATGGCCGCCGAAACCCGCGCCACCGAACTCAAGGCGGCGGGCGTGGACGTCATTTCGCTGGCCGCGGGTGAGCCCGACTTCGACACTCCTGAGCGGATCAAAAACGCCGCGCGCCGCGCCCTCGACGCCGGGCAAACCAAGTACACGCCGGTTAATGGAACGCGCGACCTGAAGGAGGCGATCAAGCTCAAGCTGAAGCGCGAGAACGGGCTCGACTACGACATCACCGAGATCATGGCGTCGGCGGGCGGCAAGCAGGCCGAGGCCAACGTCATCGCAGCGCTTTTCGATGAGGGCGATGAGGTCATTATCCCGACGCCGGCATGGGTCAGCTTCGTTGCGATGGTGAACCTGTCGGGTGCCGAGGCCAAGCTCGTCGAATGTCCGGAGGACCGTGGCTTTATTCTCGATCCCGAGCGCTTGCGACAGGCGATCACGCCTCGCACACGCGGCATTATTCTGAATTCGCCATCGAATCCGACCGGAGCGGTCTATTCGGCGAGTCAGCTTGGCGAACTTGCGGCTATCCTGCTCGAAGCCGGCGTGTGGGTGCTGTCCGACGACGTTTACGAGCATATCGTTTACGACGGTGCGGTGCCTCACATCTTCCAAATCGAACCGCGGCTGAAAGCACAGGGCTTCGCGCTCAATTCCCTGTCGAAGTCCTATGCTATGACCGGATGGCGGATCGGATTTGCCGCCGGTCCCAGGGAAGTGATCGCCGCGGCGTCGCGCCTCCAGGGCCAGAACAGCGGCAACCCGAATTCGATCACACAGGCCGCCGCGATCGAGGCCTTGAGTGGATCGCAGGACGAAATCCACTCGATGATGGCGGAGTTCCGACGCCGCCGCGAACTGGTGGTTGAGCGCGTCCGCAAGCTGCCCGGTTTCAAACTTCCGAACGTGCCGAGCGGCGCCTTCTATGCCTTCCCGAATATCTCGGAACTGATCGGCGCCAGCCTCAACGGCAAAACGATCAGCGACGGTAATTCATTTGCGGACCTGGTCTTGAGCGAGGCGCACGTCGCGCTGGTCGGCGGCAACGATTTCGGCGCGCCGCATCATGTGCGGCTCTCGTATGCGACGTCGATCGAGAATCTCAACTCGGCCTTCGATCGGATCGCGTCGATGCTGGCCAAGCTCAACCGCTAGACGTTGGAGCGGTGGGTCGGGTCCCGGTTTCGCGGCCCGACGAAAGCAAAAGCGACCTGAACTCGCACATCAAGCAGGTCACGATCTCCAAAGAAAAACGCCGCGATCGGATATCCCGATCGCGGCGTTAGGCTGCTTAGGAAATCAGGGCACTGCTAGTATTGCCCGGGTAAGAGTTGGCCTGGGTGCTCCAGATACCGCTGCCCTGGCGGCGCCTTTTCGCCCTTGACCAGCCACCACGCTCCGGTCAGCGGACCGATTAATCCGAGCGTCGGGTTGGGTTTCAATTCAGATGCGACCTGCTGACCGGTTTCGACCGTCGCACCCGCGTCTTTAAGCGCCTGCAACGCCTGATCACGCGATTCAGCCGTCGTTCCGGCGATTGAATCGCTGACCACCGTCACCTTGTAGCCGAGTTTCAAGGCGCTTAGCACCGAGGCCAGCACACCGTGATCCGCATGCGCGCCGGCGATCACCAGGTGTCCGACGTACTGTTGATTCAGCCAAGCCTGAAGCGCCGGATTATTGAAGGCATCCGCGTACAGCTTGGCAAAAGTTGGTCCCGCGAAGACGTCCGCGCGCTCATCCAATTGCGAGCCGGCCCACAAACGCGGCGTTGCCTGGTTGCGATCCGAATTGCTGAGAAAGCTGAACGGGCTGCTGTCGTCAACGACGTAAAACACGCCAACCGCGTTCTTGCGCGCGGCGTCAACCATGGCGTTGGTCGCCGCAATCATCGGCGCAACCTGATCCTGGGCTACCGGCAAACGGCCGTTCGCCTCAAGGTAATCTGCCTGGTAGCCGATCAACATCAGGGCGGTATTGTCGCCGATCGCCTTTTTTGGCGGCGCCTCGCATCCGGCCACCATCAGGAACACAGCGATCGCCACCGATATCTTCATCGCGGAGCCAACACGAGACATCAATTCAAGACCTCCTGAAAATCCTCACCGCGCAGGGTCGCCTGGATAAGTGCGACCCGAACTCTTACCATACTGCGCACGAAAGTGATTAGCGCGGGCTCGGCGCACGATAACGCAAAAATTAGCCGCGCTTAAGCCGCTAGCGATCGCCGCTAGCTTACGTCTTCGCTTTCACAGGAGCAACGAAACCGCGCCGCTAAACTGCGGCCGCTTGCACGCCGCATCCGCTGACCGCATGCTTTGCGATATGAGCCATAACCGCCGCCCCCTGTTGAAACTTGGCGTTGTCGATTTCGGCGTCGAAAGCGCCACGCTGCCCAACGGCATGACTATCGATCTCGCCGTTATCCGCCATCCGGGAGCGAGCGCGATCGTCGCGATTGACGCCGACGGCACCATTCCGCTGCTGACTCAGTATCGCCACGCTTTCGGCGGATGGCTGAAGGAGATACCTGCGGGATGTATCAACGCGGGCGAGTCGCCGCGCCAATGCGCTGAGCGTGAATTACGCGAGGAAGCGGGAGTCGTGGCCCGGCGATGGGACCAGATGGGAACGATCGTGACGATTCCGAGTTTCTGCGACGAACGGATTACGCTGTTTCTCGCGCGTGATCTGACCGCCGCGGACCGCGAACTCGATCAGGACGAAGTTATCAACGTTGACCGGGTGCCACTCGACGAGGCATTGCGAATGGTGTCACGCAACGAGATTATGGACGCCAAAACGATTGCCGCGCTGCATCTCACGCGCGAATTTTTGCAGAGCGGCCGTTAACGAGCGGCGCCCGTAATACGAACCACGAAGGTGAGGGACCGGTATAGCTGATGATTGAGACGAGCACGACGGCAAAGATATCGGTCACCGGTTCCCGGCACATTTAAGACAGAACCTAGCGGCCCGACTCGTCTTCTTTCAGCATCGCCACGAAATCGTCCATCGGCATCGCTTCCGAAATTTCCACCGTAAAAAGACCCTCCGAGAGCACCGTGGTCATCGCCTTCTGCATCGCGGTGCCGCTCGGGAAATCCATGACCGCGACGATATCGAAGCGGCCGAAAGTCGCATAGGCGCTGATGAGCTTGCCCCCGTTGGCCTCGCGGATCTTCGCTGCGCGATCCAAAACGCTCGAAAACTCCTTGAGGCTCTGATGCCCTTTCTCGGTCCGGCGAACGCCCACGATATAGATCGGCATGGCCCACTCCTGCGCGCGGTGCTTGACGAGCGCTCGACCGCCGAGCGCGCTACGCGATCATACCCGGCGACAGGGCGTGACGAAATAACGCCGCCCGAGCTTATCCTCGTGACATCAAACGGGCGCGAGTGCCGACACCAAGGCGATTATCCGACCTGCGAAACCTTCGTTCCGTCGCAGGTCTCCCGCACCGTGCACCACTCAACGGCAACCGGCTTCAGAACTTGGAGAGCGGGCCGAGGTGCCTAGTTTTGAATAGCTACTTCGGTGGGGAACAGAAATGTTGTGCTGCCGTCGTCGAATTGTACGAGCAACATGTGACGGCCAAGATTATCGACCTCACGCACTATTACCGGTTCCTCGGTAAAGCGGCTGCGTCCTTGGCTATCGCGCACCGCTCTCAGTAAGCGACAATGACGACCGACAAGCGATTCAGGGTTAATTGTTTCCATGGTCCGACCGCCTTTTTCCACCCAACCAGCGAGATTAGACGTAACGCAACCACCGGGCGTTTTTATTGTAGCAATTCGCGGGCCTGTGTGGCAGGTACTATTTGCTACTTTAATAATTCTGCAAAACTTCCACTCATCAGCTACTGATGCGACGCTTTTCAACGCGGCATGGGATTTCATAGCGAAATAGAGCGTGGGCCCGTGCTATCGCGCGCGACCTTTGCTAGACGATTACAGACGATGACCGCACGAACCGGCAACATCGGTAATCGTGAGAAAGTTTGTTTCCACTGCATTTCTTACCGGATGGACGGGTGACAGGCATGACGACTTGGTATCCGCAGGTGATGGGCCGCGAGGCTATGGTCGCAACCGAGCATTATTTATCGGCTGCCGCCGGTGCGCGCATTTTTGCCAAAGGCGGCAATGCGATCGACGCCGCCGTTGCTGCCACGCTGGTCGAAGGCGTCGTGAATCCGCATATGCATACGATTGGTGGCGAAGCGCCGATGCTCATTTATTTGGCAAATGCGCGCCGCGTAGTCGCTATCAATGGAAACATGACTGCCCCGGCGCGAGCGACGATCGATCATTATCGATCGCTTGGCCTCAAGTTGATGCCACCCGAGGGCCTGCTCGCAGCAGGCGTTCCCGCCGCCTTCGACGCGCTTGCCACCGCATTGCGGGAGTTCGGCACGATGTCGCTCGGTGAGGTCGTCGCGCCCGCATTGGCGCTATGCGAGGACGGCATGCCGATGCATCCAGGGCTGGCTGGTGATGGTGAGACGCCGCAGGATCTGTCAGGGCTGATCGGCACCGCGTCGATTCGCTTCAACGCAAAAAAGTTTCGCGAAAAATGGCCGACCAGCGCGGCCGTGTATCTGCCCGGCGGCGAACTGCCGCATACCGGCGACATCATCCGCAATCCGGCGCTCGCGAGTTTCTTCCACCGCGTTGCCGACGCGGAAGCCGGAGCGCGTAACCGGGGACGGGAAGCCGCGATCAATGCCGCGCGCGATCGCTTTTATCGCGGCGATATCGCTGCGGATATTGTGAAATGGTCGGACGCCAATGGCGGCCTGCTGTCGGAGTACGACCTGGCGACCTTCAGCACCAAGATCGAGGCGCCGGTCAGTGCGGACTATCACGGTGTCACCGTCCATAAATGCCAGCCTTGGTCGCAAGGGCCGGTCTTCCTGCAGCAACTGCGGCTTCTTGAGGGTTTCAACCTCGCCGCGATGGGTCACAACTCCGCCGGCTACATCCATCATCTGACCGAAGCGGCGAAACTCGCGTTCGCGGATCGCGAGCAATACTACGGCGACCCGGTCTTCACACGGGTGCCAATGGAAGGTTTGCTCTCGCAACGCTATACGGAGATGCGCCGCGCGCTGATCGATCCGCAGCACGCCTCGATGGATCAGCGGCCGGGCGATCCGATCGCTATGCGTCCGCTCCTCAGCGGTAACGGCGCAGCGGCGCGCTCATGGGGGCCTGGGACGATCCACGTAACGGCAGCCGACGGCCGCGGCAACATGATCGCGGTCACGGCCAGCGGCGGATGGATTCCCAGTTCGCCCGTAATCGACACCCTGGGATTCCCGCTTGGATCGCGGATGCAGACCTTTTTCCTCGACGAGCATCACGCCAATTCGTTGCGTCCCGGCAAGCGCCCGCGCACCACGTTGACGCCCTCGCTGGCGACCCGCAACGGCGATCCATTCCTCTCTTTCGGGACGCCCGGTGGCGACCAGCAGGATCAATGGACGCTGCAGTTCTTCCTCAACGTGATCGACTTCGGCATGAGCGTTCAGGAAGCGATCGAAGCGCCGCGCTTTTCCACCGCACATTTTCCCTCGACGTTTTATCCGCATAACGCGCAGCCTGGGCTGCTACGCCTCGAAGATCGAATACCTGAAGGCGTGCGCGCCGATCTGAGCGCCCGCGGCCATAAGGTTGAGGTCCGTCCGCCGTGGTGCGAGGGCCACGTACTGGGTATCCAGTTCGATCCAGTGCGCCGGTTGCTGCAGGGCGGTGCCGACCCGCGGGGCCAGATGGCGGTGGTGATGCCGGCGCAAGCGATCGGCTGGTAGGCATCTAAACGTAACGATTCGCAAAAGCCAGGTGACGAACCCAAAGGCGGTGCGGAAAGAATTCCTTTGGCGTTGAGGGGCGGCGCCGAGGCCTATTTGGAGAGCCTAAGTTGATCAAGCTGCAGTCGTTCGTTTTTGGGGTGTTCGCCGCGGTCTGTATCGTCCGCGTAGCTTTTGCGGCAGGAGCGGCGCCGATGGCAATCGATTCGTCGAAAATCGTCGATCTTACCTATACCTTCGACAGCACTACCATTTATTGGCCGACCGAGCATCCTTTCGTCCATCAGTTTGAACATTACGGTATCGAGGAGCCCGGCGGCTATTTCTATGCGTCCGGAAAATACGCCGCGCCTGAACATGGCGGCACTCACATGGACGCGCCGATTCATTTCAATCGCGAGGGTATGACAGTCGATCAGGT
>Ga0302324_100000570_pt1 | contig 95472 bp, 86 predicted proteins | sample Palsa_T0_1_FD_201949 | JGI IMG/M metagenome (GOLD analysis project Ga0302324, IMG submission 201949) | Peat permafrost microbial communities from Stordalen Mire near Abisko, Sweden - Palsa_T0_1 | ecosystem: Environmental > Terrestrial > Soil > Palsa > Peat permafrost | place: Sweden: Abisko... | reverse complement strand
ATCCGTCGTTGACTCAGCAGGTGCAGGTCGCGTAACGTGCGGAAAGTCGAGAGCCGCCGCTTTCAACTAAACCCGGGACAATTTCAAGCAGAATACCGCAGTCCCGCTCCCGTGGCGCGCCCAATCTGGGAACGCCAATCTCCCGATTGGCATAGGTTCGTCAGCTTTCTCTGTGCGGAGCCTCAAAATGCTCCACACAGAGAACACCGAGAAAACCCACGGAGCCACGGAGAACGGCCGCCCTGGCTTAATTCTTGGCATCGACAAGCCTCGCCAACCGTGACATTGGCGTCTCCGGAGGTTTACGCGCAACACTTCCTAATATATATTTCTGGATAAAGGTTTTGAACTAAACCGCTTTGCTGCTGCCCGGAGGGGTCAGGCCATGAAGATCTTACGAGGACTTGCCTTTGTTTTCGTATTTGCGCTTTTGATGGTGTCGCGCCCCCTCTTTGCCCATCATGGCGTGCCCAACACCGACATGAGCAAGCTGGTGACGGTCAAGGGCACCGTCGTCGATTATCTGTTGATAAATCCGCACATGGAGATGCGAGTGAAAGTGATCGGAGACGACGGCAACCCGGTGGAATGGAACATCGAAGGAGTGAGTCTGCTCATGATGATGCGGGCGGGCTATAAGCGAGATACCTTCCGGGCTGGGGATCCAATCACCGTGGTCGGCCATCCGAATAAAGACGGCAAACCTTTTATGGTGCTCGTGAAATTCGTGTTCCCGGATGGCCACGAAATGCAATCCGGTTACGATGGCGCACGCTAGTTCTTTCCCAGCCCGCTCGTGCATGCAAGGCGTCTCAACCGAATCCAAACTTTCGGGTAGGAAGGAACTGCTACTCCCCTTTTTGTCATCCCGAGCGGGGCGAGGAATCTCTCATTCTTTCCGTGGGCGCAACCCCAGAGAGATTCCTCGCTCCGCTCGGAATGACAAACACGGGGGCACTTCTTCCTCAACCCGTACGGGCCGATCCTCCAGGCCAAAGGATGAATCTATGCTTCTTGTGGATGCCGGGGAGGCGTTCTCGACGCGCGGCCGACTGTAGTGAATTTCCTCAGATCGAGCTAGAGACAATGCAACGCAAGTGCTTTGCCCAGTGGAATCGGCCGGATCGGTGGCGCTGCTTACTCGCCGAGGCCAAGGGCCAGGCCGGTAAACCGCCGCTGGAACCCGTCAAATGTGCCAAACAGAGGAGAGGCTACGTTGCTGAAAACGTCATGGGGATTGTGCCGATCGGTGACATCCAGAGAATAAACGCCTATGCGGATTTTTCGGACCTTCCTATTGGGACGCTCCTTGAACGGAATGCGAATCGGAAAGTCCCGGTAAACCTTTACGTCCAGAGAAAAATAAGTCTCGAAGCGGAGGCTGTTCGGAACACCCACATAATTCTCGAAAACATCATAATTCGAATAAGGAAATCCGGAATGCATGTCGGCGACGGGGCTAAACACCAGGCTCCAAAACGGAAGATGGACGAAGCCCCAGGCGAGCAGGCGGTTGGGGATGTCAGAGGGCTCGACCCCGTAGACATTTGGGCGGATCACAGGGATCTGAAACGGGATAAAAGTATCCGAGAGCGTGTTGAGGTCGCCGCGTGCGCGGCTCCACGAATAGGAGACGTTGGCTTCGGCCTTCTCGTTCGGTCTGTAACGCGCGGTGGCTTGCGCCTGGCGATAGTGCGCCGTTCCCGTATTCTCCAGGGCCAGCAGCCCGCTCAACGGCCCGCTCGTTGCGGTTGGAACAGGCAGGATCGGATTCACCAGGAAAAGATCGTCCGTTTTCGTCTCGTAGTAGCCGACACGGAGCGTGACATTCTTCCGTAGCGCCGTTTCGCTCTCGATGTTCCAAGTAAAAGTCCGGGGACTGTTGCCCAAATCATGCGGATTCGATGCGTCTGCAACGTTCCCGCCCGGAAGGTAGACGTTTTGCAAAGTGATGCTGTCTCCGGCATAGGGGCTGAATGAGGCAATTGGAAAATTGAGCGTGCGCGTTTGATTGTCGGCAAAATCCTGAGCCAACAGCGGAACGTGGCTGTAGATCAAACCGGCGCCGCCACGGATCACCGTCTTCCAGTTCGTAAGGGAATACGCCACGCCCGCGCGAGGAGCGAACGCGGCGTCCAGACCGATGGTCTGCGAGCTTAGGCGTCCGCCGAGGGTGAGAGAGAGGCTCTTCGTCACCGTCCAGTGGTCCTCGATATATTCCGAGACTTCCGTATCCGATCCTCGCAACGCGCCGGGGCCCTGGAACGCGATCTGCTCGGCCGTCGTCCCATCCTGATTGAGAAGATTGATCGGCCGGGAAATGCTGCTCCCCGTGAAAATCCTGTAAAGGAAATCGATTCCAAATCGGATGTCATGGTGTCCAAGCCACGATTTGGATGGAAGCTGCAAGGACGGCAGAACTTCAACCTGGTTGGCGTTGTGCGAAGAAACATTGAAATAATTTCCGCCCCAGCCCTCCGGATTAATGGTCATCTCTTCGGAGCCCTGTCCGTGAGCGTAGGTGTAGAAGTTGATGTAACGGACGAGCGTGGTCAAAACCATTCCGGAATCGAACTGGTAAGCATCGGAAAATCCGAACGAAACTCCGCGGCGTCGAAAGTCGACGGAAGCGGCCTGCGGGATGAGCGAATCGATATTGGCATAAAGATTGGTCGAGGAGAAATCGTTCAGATTGAAATTCATCAAGTGCTTCGACGAGAGAATCCATTGCACGTTCGTGAAGGAGTCAAAGGCGTAGACGTCCGTCTCATTGTAAGGCCACGTCAGTCCGTGTACCGGATCCTTGCGAAATTCGTAGCTCACGTCTTGCGAGAAGTTTAGCTTGTCCTTCACCAGCGGCCCCCCGAACTCGACACGAGGGGTCACATTGGCAAGGCCGATCAGATGATCGTTCTTGGCGCGGAAAGATGGAAGGAAGTCGAGGACTTTATAATTCCACAGGGGCGAAGGGGGCTTGATATCGATCCGCGTCAAACCCGCGGAAAATCCACCATAGGCCACGCTGTCCGGCGTATTGAATACCTGGATGGACTGAATGGCGTCGACCGGCACAGGAATGGCGAAACTTCCCGCTACAGGATCCACATTCTCGGCTCCGTCCACGAGCAGCATGCCCTGGCTTTCCGCCTGTCCATTGAAATTCAATCTTCCCTCTTGCGTCTTAATAACGCTCGGACTTACGGAAAGCGCTTCAGTGAATTTCTCGGTTTTCAGCGGCAAGGTTTCGAGCTGTTGTTCGCTGACCGTCGCGGTCGCGCTCACACTCTCCGTCCCAACCTCGACGGCTTCTCCTTTGACCTCCATTTTTTCCTCGACCTGATTCAGTTGCAATCCGGCATCCTTGACGGCAGCCTCTCCGGCAGCCACCAACACCGTCGCGGTCCATGACTTGAAGCCTTCCACCGCTATATCCAGGGTGTAGCTACCCGCCGCCAGACGATCGAATTCAAACCGCCCTTCCGTATCTGAAACCGCATCCTGCGAAGTGACGGCAGGCGCCGGCCCGGTCAATTTCACGGTTATCGAGGAAAGGTTGTTGGTCACGCCTTGGGTCGAGGCGACGCTCACCCTGCCGGAAATAGAAGCGTTTGCGACCTGAGGGGTTGAACCGGCCCCGCGCGCAAATTCGGGAACCGCGCAAGTCAGAACGAAGAGCCAGGAGGCTCCGAGCAAAACCCAAAGAGCTGGCTTGGACCTGCTTCGCAGGATGTTCAGCAACAATCCCCTCGATTTCTCGATTGCTCTTCTTCGCTCGTCCGATATTGGGTGGCAAAATCGCCTGGAATTCTAGTCATTACGGCCCGCGGATTTGCTACCACGCCCACCCCCGATTGGCCGCAGGAATTAGAAATGAAGATTTTTTAGTCCAACGCGTCTTGCGGGCAATTGCCATCTTCGCTCGTTTTGACTCCTCCGCCAAACAGAAGGTTGTATCCGCTTTTGCAAAGGGTTACCCGTGGAAAGGATTCCGACGTCGGGACAAACCATCTCCCGCTCCAATAGACCCAGTGGCTTGGCCAGCCTCGAAGTGACAGCGCCCTCTGTAGCACAACCTGTATAATGCGGCGATGATTTGGCAAGAGCCAGTCTATACGCAGAGTGTCAGGATTCCCACGCCGATCATAGCGGTGCAGCTCGCAGCGTCGCTGTGTATTGGAATGCTCGTCGGCATCGAGCGCGAATGGGCCAACAAGGAATTCGGGCTGCGAACTTTCGCTTTCGTCTCGATGCTCGGGATGCTCAGCGCGCACCTGCCCACGGCGCTTGCCTCCCTGGCCTTTGCCGGCGTGCTGCTGCTGATCGCTGCCTCGGACGTTCGCAATTTTCTCGCGTCGCGGCCGCTGGAGTTGACCACCTCCATGGCGGCGCTATTGGTATTCGTCGCGGGATACTTGGTGGGCATCGGCCACGTCTTTACTCCGGTGGCGTCGGCGATCGTCATCACGATGCTTCTTGCCTGGAAACTGGAACTGCAGAAATTCGCCGGCGGGCTTACGCTCGAGGAAATTCGCAGCGCCGTGCTTCTGGGGCTGCTCGGCTTCGTCATTTATCCGGTCATACCGGACCGTTTCGTGGATCCGTGGCAACTTATCAATCCGCGCGCGGCCTGGGTCATCGTGATTGTGATCGCCGGCATTGGTTTCGTGAACTACGTTTTGCTCAAGCTGTACGGGACGCGCGGCGTTTACGTGAGCGCATTTCTCGGCGGACTGGTGAACAGCACGGCCGCGGCGGCGCAGTTGGCAAGACCGCTTGGAGCGGCCAACGGCATGTCGATTGACGTGGCCGTCGCCGCGCTGCTGCTCACGATTGTAGCCATGTTTGGGCGCAATCTCGTGATCCTGGCGATTTTTTCCCCGGCTTCGATTGCCACGGCCGCGGCGCCCTTGATCGTCATGGCCATCGTCGCTCTTATCTTGGTCAGCCGTTCGCGGGCGCGCGTTGGGGATGCCCCGACGGAAATTCAACTCGAGTCGCCTGTTTCGCTCGCGCACGTGCTGAATTTTGCGGGGCTGTTTCTATTGATACAGGTCGTCTCGACGCTCGGCCAACGCCACCTCGGCAAATTTGGATTTTTGGGGATCAGCATTCTTGGCGGTTTGGTGAGCAGCGCTAGCACCTCCGCAGCCGCCGCCAACATGGTCGCGCACGGACAATTGCCGCCGGCGGAAGCGGGAGCGGGAGTCGTGCTCGCCTCGCTCGCCAGCGCCCTCATTAATTTGCCCATCATTCAGCGGCAGGCCAAGAACCCGGCATTGACGCGCCGATTGGTAACGCTGACGGTGGCCGTCGCGGTACTCGGAGTGGCCGTCCTATTGGCGCGCGAATATCGCTGGTTGCTAAGACTGTAGTGCTCTGATGCAAGGGCAATAGGAATTGGAATAAATCGTCGCGGGCCGCAAGAGGGTTAAAATCGCGACCGGGGTGGATTATCGAACTTCGTGGCTCTTGGCCAACTCTTTATCGAATTTTCTTTTCTGCTTGCTCTTCAGCAAGGTTTCGATCTGAGCGTCGGTGTCGCCCATTACTTTTGCCGCCAACGCATTTCGGGATTCCTGCGACAAAGTGTCGATATCGAGAAGCAGGCGAATCTCCCGCGTGCGCTCCTGAAGGATGAAGCTGACGCCTACGCGCTGGTCTTTCTTTAATTTGAGGTCCTTGGACATGTGCCGCAAGGTTTTGTGTGGATCGGGCAGCTGCAGGTCCGAATCATTCGAGGCCGATCCCGGGCCCGAAACGCGCACGGAATTGCTACGAGCTGCGGCCGCGGGACCGCCAAATGCAGCACTGGCTACGATCGCACTGAGAAGTACACCATGGATCCGTTTGAGCATAGTTTCACCCATCATAAGGCCCGCATTTTAGCAGACCCACTGCCATGCTGCACCCTATTTTTGTGGCAATCTGTAGCTCGCCTCTTCAGAGGCGAGGCTTTTCCGCTCGTTGCGAAGTTTGAACGGATTGCGAGGTAACCCCCGCGCCTGAAGACGCGGGCTGCAGCAAATGGAACGGCCATGACACGGAAATCCTCGGAACCGAATACCTTCTAGTTGGTCCCCAAAAGCGTGTCGGTCAACGGCTGGATGTAGCGGCCCATGGCGATGACCGCGAACCACAAGAATAACGAACTCGCGGCAATGAACTTGGCGGAAAACGGAGCGTCTTCCCCGGCCTTCAGGGCCTGCACTTCCCCGAAAGCGTCCGTCAAATAGAACGCCGCCGCATTCACTCCGAGCAACAAGAGAGCCAGCATTTTCAGCCAAAACGCGCTGCTGAAAACGTAATTCTCGGGCCGGCTGGCAAAGGCCAGAAGGCCTGTGATGATATTGGCGCCTAGCCCGGCCAGCCCCCAGGGAAGCAGGCGGTGCAAGGGTGCGAGCGGAAGCTGCTTCAAAAATCCCATGATGCGGGCATCGTAGAGTCCCACCGTCCCTACGATCAGGATGAGGCCGAGGAAGTGCACCGCCATCATGAACGTCCACCACCACTTGCTGTAGGTCATGACATTGGTAAACTTATCCGGGTCCGGCTCAAAGTGGGCCATAAACGCCCCGATCGGCTCTTCCTTGATGGTTGGCTGCCCCGTCGTCACTTCGCCGGCCGGCCGGATTTCGGGATGGCGGATGTCGCCGCCCGTATTCCCGGTCCTGGAAATGAAGGCAACACTGAGCAGCGAAAAAAGCAGCACGGCGGCAACGTTCCCGCGCGATGGTAGGCCAGTCGTCTGAGATTTCCATAACCCGATCAAGGCCAGCGTGCCGGTTATTTCCATCAGCCACAGGGAGAGCAACGCCGAGCCCTCGTGCCTGTAAATCAATGGGTCCACACTGGGCCCTTTGATCATTTCCTGCGCGCCAAAGCCGGTCACGAACGTCGGAATCGTCATCAGAGCCATGGCCGCAAAAATGATATAGCTGGCTCGCCTCAGGTCCTGATTCTTGCCGAAAAAGGAGATCAGCAATAGGCCCAGTCCGATGAATGCCCCGATGACCGGAACGTGATTCAGCAAAAGATGTAAATGCGCGTAATTCATGACAAACTCCCTGGGCGATATCGAGTTATCTCGTTTGGCCTTCGCACCCGGTGCGGCCGAACAGTGAATCTCCTTGCATCCAGCTTACTCCTCATCCCCCTGCCGGATGGCCATAAAAAAAGTACCGGGCAGTTTCCGAGAGCAGGCGTCCCGCGCCAACGGCTCCAATCCAGAAAACAAGAGACAAGATCGCCATGGTTTTGCCCTTGGCCACCATAGCCGTTTCGCTCATGCTGGCATCGCCAAATACTTGGATGCTCATTCTGTACATGGTGTATACAGCCAGCGCGATAAACGTCAACTTGATATAAAAGTCGGGGTTGGTGAGAGCCTTGGTCGGGTACGCAGTCAAGAGGAGCAGTCCCGTGGCCACGTTTAGCCCGAGCCCAACCCACATAATAGCGAAGAGCCGTTTCAGCGGATGGAGCGGAATATCGCGCGCCACGCCAAGAATGCGCAAGTCCACCACCGCATTGGCGCCGACCACCAAGGACATGCCGATGGTGTGAAATAGCAGGACGAAATAGAAACCGAACAGCGATTGCGTCTCGCGAAGCCATACACTGAGGCTGCTCTGTTCGATGGTATTTAAGAAATAGGGTACGGCCAAGTTTCGCTCCTTGAGCGCGCGTGGAATCCTGAAGCTCTTGCCCCGATCGGTCCTGGAGAAGGAAAAGATTTGCACCAGGCACACCCGTCGCAAGTGTTTCCTTTGCAATTACCATCAATTATCACGGCCTCGAGTCGCGCGTCAAGCATGGACACCACTAAAGGGCGAACTGAATAGATAGCGCCACGCGGGCTGCGTTGACAGCCCGCGCCGGGCTTGCTATGTTTCCCCGTCAATCCAACAAGTTTTTTGTGCCGAAGAGCGTTTCGACAATTCTTGTGGTTGGCCGTGCGTTCCGCTGATCGAAATTCAAGAAAGAAGGATGGAATGAAAATCGATATTTTTTGCCATATCGTTCCGCAAAATTACTACGAGCGCATGCTGAAGTTGCCGGAATCCGGGACCACCATCAAGAAACGGACGGAAAATATTCCGGCCATGGTCAATCTCGACGTGCGCTTCCGCATCATGGACCGCTTCGCCGACTATTGCCAGGTGGTGAGCATGGCTGCGCCCCCGATCGAGGCCATGGGCGACGCAAAGCTTTCGCCGGAACTGGCGCAGCTAGCCAACGACGGCTTGGCCGAACTGGTCGTGAAGCATCCCGACCGCTTCCCCGGCTTCGTGGGCGCGCTGCCGATGAATAATCCGGCGGCCGCGGTCGAGGAAATCGACCGCGCGGTGTTAAAATTGGGGGCCGTCGGCTTTCAAATCTATTCGAACGTCAACGGGCGTCCCCTGGATGAGCCGGATTTTCTGCCGATCTTCGAGAAGATCGCGGAACGGAACGTCCCCATCTGGCTTCATCCCAGCAGGTCCGCGAATTTTGCGGACTACGTAACGGAAAAGAAATCGAAGTTCGAACTGTGGTGGGTGTTCGGCTGGCCGTATGAGACTTCGGTGGCTATGGGGCGCATTTTGTTTGCGGGATATTTCGACCGTTTTCCGGAACTGAAAATCATCGCGCACCACTTGGGCGCCATGATTCCCTACTTCTCTGGGCGCACGGGTCCCGGACTCGATCAGCTGGGGGCGCGCACCGAAGGCGAGGACTTGGCCCTGGTCGGCCGGAAGCTGAAAAAGCGCCCGCAGGATTATTTCAAAATGTTTTACGCCGATACAGCGACGTTCGGTTCCCTGCCGGCGTTGCGTTGCGGGCTGGAATTTTTTGGAGCGGATCAGGTATTGTTCGCTTCCGATACGCCCTTCGATCCGGAAAAGGGGCCGGGATATATTCGCGAGACGATTCGCTGCGTCGAGGGCGTGGAGATGTCCGCCAGCGATCGTCATAAAATTTACGAAGGCAATGCGCGAAAATTGCTGCGTCTGAAGCTGGCGTGAGAGTGGCACAGACTTCAGTCTGTGAGGTTTGGAGCTCGCCATGACTAAACCCCACAGACTGAAGTCTGTGCTACGAAAACTATTCAGAAATCAGTTCCTCGCGCGGCTCGGGGAGCCAAAAGCTTGCGATGAAACCGGCGGCGTAAGCCAAAAACCCGACGATTCCCGCTGCGTAGCCGAGTTGCCGCGTGGCCGTGCCGCCGGGCATGTACGCCACGATGCTGGTGGTGATCAGCGCGGCGGAAGTTCCCAGCATCCTTCCTCCCACATTGGCCGCGAAGCTTTCCCCGGTCCCGCGCAAGTGCGTGGGATAAAGCGTGGGCAGATAATTTCCCCAAAAACTGAATTGGGCGACAGACACGGTGCCCAGAATGAAAATTCCCCAGGCCGGCATCGCCGTGTCCCGCATGGCGGGAAGCAGCACCACCAGCGGGATCAGCAGCAATCCAGGAATCTGAAAAATGTGCAGCAGGCGCCTTCGACTAATAATAAAAATAGCGAGACCCGCCATTAGGATTCGTCCTACCAAGCTCCCTACCTCTTGAACTCCCTGCAAGGCGCTCACGATTTTCTGCTGGTCAGCGTGGGCCAGAATTTTAACTTCGGGAGCGCCTGGAATGATCCGCGCGAAATGCTGCAACATCCCGAACGAAGCCGCATAAGCGCAAGCCATCATGAAGCAGCTCAAGAGAGCCGCCTTGCGAAATTCCGGATGAAATAATTCCAGGATGCTGGGGCGCTGGAGCGTGCCTTCTTCCCTCTTCTTGCGCCAGATGGGCGATTCGGGCAGGAATGGGCGCACGACGAGAAGCGGAATGGCCGGAAGGATTCCCCACAGAATCGTGTAGCGCCAGGCCTCGTGTCCGCCATGAATCGCGGGCAGCAAACTGCCGATCGACAGGCTCAAGTAACTCGCGCCGCTCATCAGGATTCCACCCGTGGATGAAAACACCTGCGTGAAGCCCAGGATGGTCTCTCTTTGATTTCTATCCGGGAACAATTCGGCGAGCCAGGCAGTCGCGGCGACGAATTCGACGGACACGCCGACGAACGTAATGCAGCGATAGATCAGCAATTGCATGGCAGAAGATGAGTAGGCCGTGGCTAACGCCGAAAAGCAAAACAGCAGGATGCTCCAAAACAGGATGCGGCGGCGGCCGAAGCGATCGATCAGGTATCCCCCCAGCAAACCGAAAATTCCGCCGGCGATGGCGGGAACGTAGAACATCAATCCAATCCAGTGATTGAAGGCCGCGCTTCCGGGCTTGGCTGTGAGAAATTCTGTCAGGGCCGGCTGGACGGTGAGCGTGAGGACCAGGAGCTCATAGGTATCGAAAGCGAAACCAATGCAGGCCACGGCGCAGATGACCCAGTCGATGGGGGTGAGACGGCGAGACTTGGGTTGTGCCTCTGGCAAGGGCGCTTCCTTTCTTGTAGTCATGCATTTTGTAGTTCGGCTGGCTGCAGAGAAAGCAATTTATTTTGTCATTCCGAGCGGAGCGAGGAATCTCTCTGGGGTTTGGCGATCGCCAAAGAAAGAGCGATTCCTCGCTCCGCTCGGAATGACAAAAAGGTAGCGCGAGTTCCATCGCAGCCTCTCAAGCCGAATTGCGACGAAAAAGATGAATGGCCGCGGGAACGTAACAGAAATCCAAGTCTATCGTCAATTGGCGCCGCTTCCTATCCTGAACACGCGATACATATACGGCGGAAAGGGGTAAAATCAACTCGCGGGTGGGGGAGCCAGCTTCTGTGTGATACGAGGGAAGGCAACCCGTTGGGATTGGGAAGGCTCCAATTCGCAGGCTTAAGGATTTCTAACACTGAGGACACGGATAAAAACCTCTCGGAGTGTCATCCATGGCATATCATTCATCTCGACGCGCTGCGAAATATTGGCGGCGGACTGAAGCCACTTTATTGGTCTGTTTGGGGGTTTTCTGCGCGAGCCTTCCCCTCGCCGCGCGGCTGATGGGGCAGCCTCCCGCGTTTGCCAAGGCGCAGGGCGGCGAGATGACCGTGGCGCCGCAAAAATCTGCGCTCGGGCCGCCATCGATTCCGGTGGAAGAAATTATCCAGAAATTCGCAGCGCAGGAAGCAGCATTCAAGATCGAGCGCGACAACTTCACCTACACCCAAACCTTTGTGCTGCAGACGCTGGATGACAGCAACCGCGTCGATGGCGAGTACCGCCAAACCAGCGATATCATCTTCGACCCTAAAGGCAAGCGAACCGAGGTGATTACCTACGCCCCCGCTCCGACTCTCACGCGCCTCGAGCTGACTCAGGAAGATTTCAACGACCTGGAAAACGTCTACCCTTTTGTGCTTACGAGCGACCAATTGCCAAAGTACGACATCAAGTACGTGGGCCACGAACAGGTCGACGAACTCACTTGCTACGTGTTCGACGTGGCGCCGAAGTCGATGGAAAAGAATCTGAGATATTTTCAAGGCCGCATCTGGGTGGAAGACAAGGATTTTCAGATTGTGAAAACCTTCGGGAAACCGGTCGGATACACGAAGAAGAGAAACGGCCAGGACCAGGCGTTCCCCGATTTTGAAACGTTCCGCGAAAACATCGAAGGCAAATACTGGTTCCCCACCTACACGCGGGCCAACGAAATGCTCCATTTCAAATATTCCGACGCCGTGCACATCCGCTTGACGGTCAAATATGAAAATTACAAACGCTTCGGCGTGACGGTCAGGATCGGAGCGCCGGTGAAAACAGTCCCCACGCCCGATCCGGAAAAGAAGTAAGAATGCAGTGAAGCTTCAGGGCCTGAAGAGTCCGTGCAAGACCTCGGCTTCGGTCTGTATAGTGCCCGCCTTCAGGCGGGCACTTGTGGAGCAGGCTTCAGCCTGTGGGGTTCGTCCTTGCAAGGACCAAACTCCACAGGCTGAAGCCTGCGCCACGTAACAACCCTTCCACGGAAACTCAGAATTGACACAGCACCTCAGCTACGCGTAGCGAAACAGCGCCTTGAAACCGTAATCCATATGCTGCTGAATGTGGCAGTGAAACAGCGTCAGCCCCGGCTGATCGGCCACCATATCCACGGAGACGCGGCCGTAGCCGGGAACAATGACGGTATCCTTCATCACCCCCGCCGAGGGTTTTCCATTGATCTCGACCAGCTCGAATAAATGCCGGTGCATGTGCAGCGGATGATCGTCCTCGCTGCGATTGCGAAATACCAGGCGGTAGCGGCCGCCCTTCTTCAAAACAAATTCCTGATCGTGCGGGTATTCCTTGCCGTTGACAGTCCAACTGTTGAACAGTCCCGCGCCGCTGGGCACCTTTTGGAAAATCATGTCGATCGTGGCGTCCGGAGCAGGCTGCGTTCCGACGCGTCCAAAAATCGTGTAGTCCCAGGGCGCCTTCGACGGAGCTACCCATTGCGGCTGCTTGTGCTGATTGGCGTACTCGATCAGGACGCCCATCCCGGCGTTGCGCACGTCATCGGTGTCCGTGCCGAGAATCCAGACCCCTGGCTCTTTCATCTCGACGATTGCGTCCACGCGTTCGCCGGGGCCGATGTAGATCACGTCCACGGATTGCGGCGTGGGAACGGGATTGCCGTCCAGCGCAATGACTTGAAATTTGTGGCCAGGGAGGGCGATGCGGCGGTTGATGCTCGCACTGGCGTTCAGCAAATGGACCAAAACTTTCTGGCCCGGCTGGACGCGAATGGGTTCACCCGCTCCCATGGACTTGTCGTTGATGGAAAACGTCTGGTAGCCGACTTCGAGGCCGGAAGGGCTGGTGTCGAGCGTCTTGGGCCGCTCGGGTTGCGGCCCGGCGTTGGTGTCGTCATCGTCGTCTTCCTCTTCGGGATTGAAAAATGGCTCCCATTCGCGGAGTGCGAGGAAGATTTCCTGATCGTAATTTCCTGGATTGCTCGCGCCCTCGATCATTACAAAACCAAACTGGCCTGTGTAGGTGCCGCGGTGCAAGTCTGCCCCGGCCATGACGTGCGAGTGATACCAGCGCGCTCCGGCCGGACTCGGCGTAAATTGGTAGCGGATGCGCCCGTGCGGCGGCACGAAGGGAGTGTTTTCTTCCTCGACACCATCCACTTCGGCAGGAACGAATAGGCCGTGCCAGTGCACGAGTTCAGGAATGTCGGTTTCGTTGATGACGTCAATCGTGACGGGCTTCCCTTCTTTCATGCGCAGCACAGGGCCGGGGGAAGTTCCGTTGTAGCCGATGGTGCTGAGGATGCGCGTCGGGGTGAGTTCCACGGTAACAGGGGCAATCCGCAGGGTGAAATCCGCTTTGGACGTTTCTGGCGCGGCAGGGGCGGATTGCATGCCAGGCATGGCGGACCGCGCTTGAGACATCAGCAAGCGCGCCGCACCCAATTCGATCGCGGCAACGCCTCCAAATTTCATGAATTTCCTTCGGTCCACATTTCCCTCCCGCCGGGTTCCCGCGAGCGCAACGAGCCATCGAGTGGCGCCACGCCGGAAGTGAAATCCTCTCACGGGCGCAGGGTTGGTTCAAGGCCAACTGGCAGGTAGCTCACAATTTCTCTTTACGTTTCCATCCGCTGAAAAGTTTTCATTCGTTTAAAAGTTTGCACCTATTTAGAATTTTTCATTCGTTAAGAGTTCTCATCCGTTTAGAAAGGTTGCCACGTTGTCGCGCCAACGGCGCGGAGGACAACAGCCCGGGGCAACGCCCCGGGACTCGTGCGCGGGGATCGATTGTCCGCCCTGAAGGGGCGGAGGGATTCTCTCGCGCCCCTTCAGGGCGCGCGACAATTTATGCGATCCGCGACCCAGGGCGTTGCCCTGGGCTACTATCCATCGGCGCTTTCAGCGCCGAATCATAAAGGTGCAGAACTGTCATCCCTCCCTGAAAAGCCAGTTCTCGGTTAGCCGGGCGGTTTCATGGGGCTGGCGCAACACTGGCTGGCAGTGTATCCGCCGGAGTTTGAAATCTCGTTCAAGTCTGACTGGAAGTAAATGGACAGAGAGGTCTCGCGTGCGTTCCACATCACACCATGCAATTTCCCATTAAGGATAATTGAGTAGGCGTATAGTTACTGTTTGGCATATATTCCGCTTGTTCCCAACAACGTAGCGTGGAAACAAAATTGCTCTGTACCAATTTGAACCAAACCACGGTCCGGCTCAAAGTTTATTGATAGCACTGGTTTTAGGAGGTAGTAATGCGGCGACCAGCCCTGTTATCCCCTGTTTTTCGTGGCGTCGGCCTTTTGGCAATTCTCGTCCTTGGATTTGTGGGCTCTGCCTACGGCGATACCCAGCCCAAGTTTCTTTACGTGGCTAATTCTGGCAGTTCGACCCAGCTAGAGACGTTTCAGGTCACAGCCACAGCTACTTGCACAAGTTCTGCGTGCGCCTCCACATTGCTGATCACGGGTTCCATTACTCTAGATGTCAGTTATAACACCGCGAGTGGAGTGTTGTATTTGTCCGATTCAACGGACCTCGCGTTGTCTCCCTTGGCAGTCATCGTATACACATCATCCGGTATAACTGCCTCTCCGCTCGGCTTTTCGAATGCCGCAATTGATGCCTTCCCCAATCCAATCGATCCTTCGCCTTCGGTTGTAACCCTCGCTTTCCCATTCTCGAGTCTTCCAGTCAATTATTCGGGAGGGCCGCTTTGTACTAGCCTGGGCACGACAGGCTGCACCGCCGTTTCCGGGTTTACGATCGGAACGCCTGACATGAGTGCGAGCCTGTTGGCCTCATCCGGGGGAGCGCCCGTTACCGGAACCATCACCAGTGGATCGTTAACGCTGGTAGCAAACACGCAGGGATCGAACACCGTTTCAGGATATTCCATCAATGCCGCGACCGGAGCTTTGACCCTTCTTCCGAGCTCCCCGTTCGCCACCGGTTCGGGCCCATGCTCTGTGGCAGTCGATCCCTTCAACAAATTCCTCTTTGTGGCCAATCAAGGTTCGAATAATGTTTCCGCCTTCACAATCAACAGCACCACCGGCGCTTTGACGCCGGTTGCCGGCTCACCCTTTGCGGCCGGGTCATCTCCGGACTGGCTCGTGGTGGACCCGTCTGGAAACTATCTCTATGTCGCCAATTTTGTCTCCAATAACATCTCTGCGTATACGATTGATAGCGCAACCGGCGTCTTGACTCCTGTTTCTGGTTCGCCGTTCGCACTCGTAGTCACCGGCAATCCGGCCCCGGGATACGGTCCTATCTCCCTGGCCATGGACCCCCTCGATCGGTTTCTGTATGTGGGTTACAACTATAAGAGTATCCCTGTGGGCCTCGATTATATCTTCAATTTTGTGGCCTTTCCGATTAACCCATTGAATGGAAGTTTGACCTCAGGCACCTCGGGCGGTGGAGGACCTGGCGTCATCGCGGCAGTGATAGACCCCTCGGGAACGTTTCTGTTCTCCATAAATGACTTTGAGAACGACTGGGGCATCCGTCCTTCCGAAATCAACCCTGTCACTGGTGCCTTGACTGGAGTGAACTCAGGGGACGGTTATGATCTGGGCAGTGCCTTGGCCATGCATCCGTCGGGGAAATTTCTCTACGAAACGGTTGGTGCTCCATACGTCAGGGCATTCACCGTGGACGATACGACCGGCAACATGACCATAATTCCCGGCAGTCCTTATGGGGAGGGTTGTACACAAGTGCCCAGTTGCTACGGTGCGACCCCTTCTTACCAGAACGGTGGAGGGGGATCAATCACCGTGGACCCGTCTGGCAAGTTTGTCTATACGACGGGGGCGAACGATATTTCGGCGTTCACGATCAATCAAACGACCGGCGCTCTATCTCGAGTTTTCGGTTCGCCTTTTCTCGCCGGGTCCGTTCCTGTTTCGATCGCTATCACCAGTTCGACCTTTTATACGCTGAGCGTAACCACGACAGGAAATGGCTCTGGTACCGTGTCCACGCCGGCGGGCTTGAGCGGCGGCATTGATTGCGGCTCTACCTGCTCGGCTGCATACCAGAGCGGAAGCCAGGTTGCCGCGACGGCTACTCCCGGCTCCAATTCCCTTTTCGCCGGCTGGAGCGGCCCCTGCACGGGGACCGGTGCGTGCCAATTGACCATGAACACAGACTCCACCCTCACCGCGAATTTTGTCCTGGGCGAGCAACTGAGTGTCGCGCTGGCCGGAAGCGGCAGCGGGACTGTATCCAGCGCGGACAGTGCCATCAGCTGCGTCAGTTCCGGCGGGACTTGCGCCGCCCTGTATTTGCCGGGAGCCGCCATCTCGCTCACCGCGGTTCCCGCCAGCGGATCGGTGTTCGCCAGCTGGAGCGGCGCCTGCACTGGCACGAATCCCAACGTTTGCACCGTCTCGATGAATTCCGCAGAGTCCGTCACGGCCACGTTCACTCCTCCCCCGGATTTTTCCCTGGCTCCTGCGGCGACAAGCTTAACCACGCCAACGGGGACGCAGGTCACCGATGTCTTGACCTTGGCTGGACAAAACGGATTCTCGGGTCCAGTGACGCTGACGTGCGCGGTCACCGGTCCGGCGCCCTTGCCCTCCTGCAATTTCTCGCAGTCTCCGGTGACGCTAGGCTCCAGCTCGGGCACCTCGATGCTGACCATCACTGCGCCTGTAAACATCGCCTCGGTCTTTCCTTCCGTCAGCAGGCCCAGTCGCATGGATTTTGGTCTTCTCTTGACCTTGGTCTCGCTGCTGGCAAGTGGAATTGCTTTGCTGTCGCGAGAAGTTAAGAGTTGCCGCCGTCCACAGTGGCTACTTCAGGGCGGCATGCTCCTGGCGTTGGGCGCACTGGCCGGCTGCGGGTCGGGAGGAGCAGGTAGCGTCGTGCCACCGGCTCCCCAGAACTATACGGTGACGGTGACGGCAACTTCCGGCTCGATCCAACATTCAACGACCGTGAAACTCACAGTCGGTTCCTGAACCCGCTCGCTTCTGGCAGGTTCGTTGCGCGCGACGGGCCACCGGCCCTTTGAACAGGGCTGGATCAACAACGTGGGCCGTCGCGCTTTCCTACTCAAATTGTTCCTCACTCCCGGTAAACAGGGTTCTCGCCAACTGGGTGGTTGGCAAATCCCACATGACGGTAAGCCGACTTATCGGGAGTTGGCCAATCACTTGCCGCGGTACAAGAACTCAACCCAGTGGAAAGGCCAGTAGCCCGGGAAGGATAGAACGGAACCAAACAACAAAACGTTGAGAGCGACTGTTAGATGTTTTGGCTTGAGTAGCGTACCTTCGCATGAGGCGATGAGGAATACCTTCGATGGCCTGAGTGGAACAATTCCGTTATGGGCAGTCGGCCGCGCTGGCTGGCCCTGCCCGAAGGCAAGCCGCGTGATCAGCCGCTCGCATTTTGCGGAACACCTCGTCTTCCTCCGCGTTCACGCGCTGCCTCTCGCCCCCCAGCCACAATGCGCGCTGCGCGGAGTTGTGGAAGGTGACGCCGTTCGGATCGCCCGCGCCAACCGCGAATTGCATTCTGCCGGCCACGTCCATGACGATGCTGCGCTCCTCGTCGCTGCGGAAGCCGATGTTGTTGGTAAGGTTGCTTAACCAATGCGCCCAGTATTGGCCGTTCGGGTCGCCGTTCGCGGCGGCCTTCTGGTACCAGGCGATGGCCTGCTGGCGGTCCTGCGGAACGCCCATGCCGAACTGAAAGTCGCGGCCGAACTGAAACTGGCCTTTGCGCCAACCCTGCATCGCGCTGGTCTCGTTAAGCTTGGCCGCGAGATCCCAGTTTTCTGGGAAGCCGTCGAGTCCTGCTTCGTAGTCTATGCCCAACTGAACTTGCGATTCCGGCTCACCCAGCGCTGCGGCGCGCCGGTACCAAGACATTGCCGTCGTTCCGCTGCGCGGCACGCCGTCGCCCTGGTCGTACATCAGCGCGAGGCGGAGCTGCGCCACGGCGTTGCCGGCCTCGGCGGCCTGGGTCACGATCTTGGCCGCGCCCACGTGGTCGCCGGACTGGAAGCGCTGACCCGCTTGATTGTAAAGATCGGCTCCGGGGAGTTGCGCGCAGTATTGCTGTGTTTCCGGGCCGCGCAGCATCTTCGGGGCTCCCCAGGTGATGCCGAGGCATTTTTGCAAGGCCCCGGAGGCTCGGACGACGGGTGTATCGGCTTTGGATGCAATGGTTCCGCCGGGGGTGTGGAACCGCAACTCGCAACGAAGGGAATCGACAGCACAAGGGCTAACGTCAAAACCGAGCGTTTCATGAGGATCGCTCCTCTGCCTACCAGCTAGCACGCGCGTAAATTAACATAATAGGGCACCGCTGGCGGGAATTTTTGAGGTCCTGACAAACAGCCTTACCGGAATATGGGAATTTCGCTCCCTGGCCTCCAAACTCGCCAGCAGCCCGTGGGCGCTCCAGCCAAGCCACCGGCACCTTTGCCACTCGGTTCTGGCTGACGCGGTGCGTCGTCGGACAGGAGGTGAGCAAAATAACCTAAGAAACGATGCAAACCGCCAATGCAGTAAGCTTAAGCCCCATACCCTGCTATCACCTACCCTTTTCAAATCTGCCGCCTGCGGCGCCGAGCGTTGGGATTGATTTTCGTCGCGTACGGTCGAACCTCAGACGCGCATGTGCTTCTCCGCCCTGCTGAGGTGGGAATGTTCCTTCATCGCGTAGAGGGCCTGATCGGCGAACTCGAGAAGCTGCTGCACCGTTACGCCGCATTTCGGGAACGTGGCCACGCCGATGCTGATACTCAGTTGCGGAACCTCCGCGTCGGTCAGCAAACAATTTCGGATACGTTCGGCCACATGCTCGGCGGCCAGGGCGTGCGTTTCCGGGAGGACCACGGCGAATTCGTCGCCGCCATAGCGGGCCGCTGTGTCCATCGAGCGGCAATTCAAGCGGAGGATCGAGGCGACGCGGCAAAGAGCGCGGCTGCCGATGAGGTGCCCGTAACGGTCGTTGATTTTCTTCAGGCCATCGAGGTCCATGAGCAGAACGGAAAATGGGCGGCTGGTGCGTCCCGAACGTTCGATCTCGCTTTGCAGGACATCGACTAGGGTGCGGTAATTGGCCAAGCCCGTGAGGCTATCGCTTATCGCCAGGGTGCGGACTTGGCGGAACAGGCGTGCGTTGTCCAGCAACACGGCGCCCAGGAGAACCAGGTAGCTGGTGACGTTGACCAGTTCGGCGGCGCCGGCCGAGGCGTCCAGCAAGCGCGCGGACTGCGAGGCGATCAGGTGGCTGATGGCATTCAGGCCCGCCACCCAAACCAGGGCAGTGTCAAATGCAAAGCCGTCTCCTTCCCTGGCGCTGTTCAAGACTAGGGCGGCGATCAGGAAAACGCCGGCGGGCAGCAGTTCCCAGACGCGGGGCATGGAACTTTGCGGACGGATCGCGGGGGTGATGGGATACGTGAGGAATGCCGCCGCAACCAAGAACGTCGCGGCCACCACCATCGAGGAAAGCGCGGCGACATTTTTTCCCGGGTCGCGCGGCCACAGCAGCCATTTGCTCAGGACGCACGCGACGAGAAGCAGCAGCGCGAGAAGCAACTGTCCGATCATCCAGGAGACCGGAACGCTCATCTGCTCCGTTTGCTGCAGGAAATGATTGTAGAACTCGAAAATTGCGCCGAGGTGAATGAAGCCGGTCACTCCGAAGGTCAGTCCCAAAAGAAGTGTGACCCGGTTCCCCGTGCCGTGGTAGCGCACCAAAACGCTGGCGGCGATCGTGAAACTGAGCAGCGCCGAAATGATTTCGGCGCTCGACCAGGCCAGCGGATTGAACACAATGTTCAACTGGCGCAACAGGTGGCCAATGATGACGGCTCCCGCGCAGGCCGCCACCACGAACCAGCCGGTGCGCTGGACGCGCCGCAATGTGTCACGTTTGTGCAATACCACCATGCTTACTTAGATGCCCCCGAAAGCTATTCTGACGCACCCTGGTGCGCTAAGGATCACGTCCCTTGGTTCAGAATTGGAACAGCCCGGTTTTACCTGTTCTTCTTGCCGGTTTCCGAAGCGCTCGAGGGGAATGGGCCGCGGCGGCCAAATCGAGCGGGTCGAAGGCGTCGTGCAAAAGTTCCGTGTATTTGCGGCGGTCGTATCCGAACCAGCCATCCCAGAGGGCGTAGGCGCGGACGCGGTCGTTGGGGACGCGGTTGTCACTGTCGGTGATGATGTACTCGACGGTCTGGCCGGGGCGCAGGCGCACGCCGCTGCCAAAGAGCTGCTGGGCGGCGATGGCGGTCTGATTGGCTTTGCTATATTCGCGCGGCTCGCGCGTGAGGCGTTTACTGATAATTAAATCCTCGATCGCGGCGCTGCCGTCGGCCACGGATTCCTCGCAACGGCGCAGGATTTCGCGGGCCTCTTCGAGCTTGGCCAGGTAGCCCGGGAAATCGCGCGCTTCGGCCAGAATTTCCAGCGCTTGTTGCTGCATGCGGGCCACCAGCGGCGGCGTGTCATGGCGGCGCAATTCCAGGCCGCGCACCTTGAGCGCGCCATCTTCGGCGACGGCGAAAAAACGGTTGGGCACGGGCACGTCCGCGAATTGGCGTGAAGGCAAAAACACGACGTAGCGATAGATGGCCTCGATCGCGAGGGGAAGCTGCGTGCGCGCGGCGATTTCGTCGTTGAGTTTTTCATAATCGCTGCGCGTGGCCCCGGCTTTTTGCACGTACAGCGAATCCACCAGCGCGTGCAGGATTTCGTAGCCGCGGTCCTCGGCGATTTCCTTAGCCACGAGGAGCGTTTCCCGCGCCACAGCGTTGATCGCTTCGTGCGCCTCGATTTTTCCGAAGCGCGCGTTTTTGTAGCCGGTGTAGCCGAAGCAGCAGACCAACAGCCATTTCAGCGCGTCGCGCTGCAATTTATAACGCTGCGCCTTTTCTGTTTCCGCCGCGCCTGGCTCGGTGTAGCGCCCGCCTTCAGGCGGGCACTCTGCGGGCACACCCATGCCCGCCTGAAGGCGGGCCCTACACTTCTTCAGCTCTGTACGCTTGGCGATCAGCCGCTCGACGACGCGGCTGGTGATCCCGCGGCGCTTCTGGCAAACGCGGTAACCCAACTCGGGCACGCGCGGCGCATCGGGACAGCACGGGCAATTAACCGTCTCCGGCGAAATGTTGAACCGCGCCATGATGCTCGGGTACTCGCTGACGAAATCGAGTTCGGCGACATTGGCGTGAAACCCGGTTTTCGGCGTGAAGACCAAGCCGCCTCGGTCGGCCACCAGCAATTCGTCAGGCGGCTTGGGATCTTCCGGCTCGGCCTTTTGCTCGGGGATGAGCACGCCATCGCGCCACGCGAGTTCCATCTGCATGTAGGAGATGCCGGTGCCGGTCGAAGTGCGCGAGCAATACTGCACAGGCAGCTTGGTGACGCGCGCCAATTCCCACAGGCCGGAAAGATCGCACTTGTCGGCGATGAAGGAATTCTGCGTGTCCACGTGCAGCCGGCCGAAGAGCGTGGTGGCGCTGTTCTTGAACAGGATGCGGCCATAGCTCATGTAGCTGCGCGCGCGGCTCTGGTGAATCTCGGCGGAGTCGTCGCGGTTGAGCGTGAGAGGCAGGCGCAGCTTGGCAGCCTGTTCGCGCAGCTTGGGAAGAATCGTGGCGTCGCCCCAATCGCTCAGGATCAAGTCAGGATTGTGCCGCGCGAGCAGGTGCTGGAAAGCGACGGCGGCAGGCTCGCCCGCTTCGTCCAGTTCGAACTGCCGCCCGTCCACTTCGATCTCCAGCGCGGCCCTTTGTTGAAAAGGGGAACCGTGCCGGGGATCGATGCCCTTCAGTCCGACGAGTCGCACGCGCAGGATTTCGAACGGCGGCGGCTCGTAATCGATGGCCCATTCGGTATCGCGGCATTCGATGGCAAGAACGCGGCCCTCGCCGTCGGCTTCGACCGCAACGCGCGCCAACGGAAACACGCCTCGCTGCCAGCAGTACAGCGAGGCGAGCATCAAGTCGCTGTTGTACAGCCGCAGCGCGGGATCGAACTGGCGCGCCCAGCGCGTCCACGTAGCAAACTCATTGGGACGCGCGACTTCGATTTCGAGCACAGGGCGGGCGCGCTGCTCCCACAAATCCATGCGCTCGGCCGCGCGGCAGACAAGCGCGTGCGGTTGCCGCGCGGCTGCCGCGCGCAGTCGGCGCAGAACATCTTCCGGCCCCGACACGTAAAACACCGGCGCGAAGCGGTCAATCAGCCGGTAGCGCGCCTGGTTCGCGTCGATCAGCCACAGCGTCATCCCCTGCCCGCTGGGATAGAGATCGAAAATCCACCCCCCTAGGATTAGCGTTCGCGATTGGATTGCGTCTCTGGTCATCATGAACTTCCGTTCACTCGGGCTGATCTGGCTGGCACGCATATTTCGCGGAGGCTGACAAGGGTTTGGTAGCGCCGGCGGGACGCCGGCGCTACTGTCGCGTTTGGGAAATTGAGGTTTCGGATTAGCGCGTTTTTCGTTGTGCGGCGTGCCAGATCGTGAGGATAGTCACTCTTTTTCCGCGCACCCGGTACAACACCACGCAGGGAGTACCGCCGACGATCAATTCGCGGACCCCGGGCTCCGTTCCGGTGTACCCCAGATACGGCTGCTCTCTCAGAGCTTCGACGACGGCAACGATCCGGATGGCCAAGCGCTCTGCCGCGACAGACTTGTCTTTCGCAACGTACGCGCGGATTTCCTGAAGCCGTGCGCGCGCCAAGGGAAACCAGACAATTTCCACTGGCACTACCGTCACAGCGCCTCGTCATTATGCATCTTGCCGCAAACGCATTTTGGAGGCGGCAGCTCATGATCCGTGCCCCAGGACAGGAGCCACGCTTTCATGTCCTCGTGCCGGACGTAGTGGCCGGACTTGACTTGCCGGCCGGCTTGCTGGATCTCCGCCCGCAGGCGTTCCTGATCGGCAATATAGGATTCGACGGCATCGGAGATGAGGAAATTCGCGCTGCGGCCCGTCTTCTGGGCCAGCTTCGCGAGGCGCTTTTTGACGGCCGGCTTGAGCCGGATACTGAAGGTTGCACTGGAAGTGTTCGCCATAAACACCTTTTAGCACATTGGCCTGGAAACTGGGACTGCCATTTTCGTGAGTATTCGATTCCGAGTAAAGTTTGTTTTGCGCCAAGATGGGCTCCCTGCTTGCTCGCGTTCTAAGTGGAACAGGCTTCAGCCTGTGGGTTTGCTCTCAGGCTGACGAAACCTCACAGGCTGAAGAGCCTGTGTGGCAACACGGAAATCTTTGTAGGGCACGGTTTCAACCGTGCCGTAACGGGCTTGAAATGAGTAAGGCTTCAGCCGCTGGCGGTTCGGAGTGCCCGTTGTCACACAGGCTCTGAAGCCTGTTCCACTGTTTCGATGATTTCATTCGGTTGTGTCGTCTTTAACTTCAACTTCCGGGTTCTCCGCATTGCGCGACTGTTCTCGCAGAAGAAGAGGCTCCGGCGCATCGAGTTGTTCTGGAATTTCTCCTGGCGGCAACGCTGCATGCTCGAGCGCGTCCAGGCGCTTTTCCTGATCGAGGGCGATGGAGAGCAGGATGGCTTCCATGGGGTTGTCGCTGGCCTGATAGGTGGCCGCTTGCGTGTAGGTGCGCACGCGGCGGAACAGGCGGTCGAAATATTCCTGATCCTCGCGGCGCAGGGCGCGGCGGAATTTCGACCAGCGCGCGATGGCGTCGTCGATCAGTTGCCGGAATGTGGGAACGGTGCGGCCCATGGCGTCCGTGATTCGTGGCTCGTGATCCGTGATTCGTGCGGCTTTTCTCCGTGTCCTCTGTGTTCTCTGTGTTCTCTGTGTTAAATGTTTTCTTGTTTGTGAGAAATGCAGGCCGAATGTAGGGCTACGCCCCCAGTGGCGCGGGCTTCAGCCTGCGGGGGTTCAGCGTCAATTATGCATGGACCAACCCCCGCAGGCTGAAGCCCGCGCCACTGGAGGCGCAGCTTGCCGTTCTCTCCGTCGAGCGCAAATTGCCACAGCTCGGTCGCCTGCGCCGCCAGTTGCGGGAACATCGCGCGGCGCGGCCCCTGAAACGACGTCGCGTCGGAAAACACTCCGATGCCCAGCGGCAACGGACGCAAGGCCCGCAGCGCGTCCAGCGCGGCGCCGAACGCTACGGCGGCCTCGCGGTCGCGCACGTCCTCGTCGAAGTACAGGTCCGGCAGCGCCGTCACAATCAGCGCGTCAGCGGCAAATTTTTCGAGGAAGCGCGGCACGCGCACCAGCAGCTCCGTCAACTGAAAGCAAGTGAACGCCCGCGCCACGCGAATACGCCGGTTGAATTCCGCCGCGGCAATTCCCCGCTGCCGCGCCAGCCGCGCGATCAGCAGCGGATCGAACCGGTTCGCCCCATCCAGGCACAGCACCTGCTTGCCTTCCGCCAGCAACCGCGGCAAAAAGTAATGGAACAGCCGCGGCGTCTCCGGCCTCCCATAAAACACCGCCAGTCCCGCCGGAGGCAGCGCCCAGGGCTTTCTTGGAGCTGGCGGCGATGATGCCGTCGCTGCCAGCGGCATGGCAGTTGCCGCAACATGTAGGGGCATGGCATGCCGTGCTCCTACAAGCGCCGCGCCATCCGGCTCAGCAGGCGCTATCTTCGCAACCGAAATAGGGTCAGCAGCCATAGGAATATACGACGTTGAATTGCCGGGTAGTTGAATTATCGGGTGCCGCACCCTTGCGGGCTTTGCAAGGGTGCGGGTTTTCCACCCGCCCACCATCCCATTCCCGGTCGTCGCGAAATCCAAACCCGCACCCTTTGAAAGTCGCAAAGGGTGCGGCACCCGGCGCTCAGTTCCTCCAGCTTTTCTCAAATCTATCCTTCCGGTGGACCGGGGGACGGCCATAGTATAGGCGAATAAAAAGCGAATATAAAGCCCTAATCCCACCGGAATTGTCTTGCCATTTAGCGAGCGCTAAGAATTGATTCGACACCACTTATGAAAACTCAAAGCTGCTCGACTTACCGGCACGATTGCATGTAGGATGGCGAACCGGACCGCCACGAGCGCCCGCACCACTAGCGAGGAGGAAGAAAATGAAACATCACCGATGGACGATTCTGCCGCTCCTAACGGCTCTATTGTTCCCAGCAAACCTGCCGGTGAAGGCCGATGTTCTCGAGAAGACCAAGAACATCGGAGGGACCATCGTTCATTACAAGGTCGTGCTCCCGAAAGACTACGACGCCAGCAAAGCCTACCCCGGCGTCCTTGCATTTGGCGGCGGACCGCAGACTATGAACGTGGTGGATGGCGTCATCGCCAGGAATTTTCGCGAGGAGGCCGAGAAGCGCGGCTACATTGTCGTGGTCCCCGCGGCGCCGGACGGCCAATTGTTCTTCGAAGGAGGGGAACGCATCTTCCCCGAGTTTTTGAAACAGATTTTGGCGGACTACAAAATCCAAGACAATAAATTCCATATCGCGGGGCCGTCGAATGGCGGCATTTCCGCATTCCACGTGGCCTCGCTAAATCCTGAATATTTTCTGTCCATCACCGCGTTCCCTGGGTATCTGTGGGAGGAAACTCCAGCGCATATCCAGGCCATCTCCAAAATGTGCATCAACATGTTTGTCGGAGAGCTGGACCCGATGGGATGGCAAGACATGATGCAGAGGCAAGCATCAGAGTTTCGCGCCAAAGGCATGACCGCGCAATATACCGTCGAAAAGGGACAGCCCCACCGTTTGGAAACCCTCGCCGGCCCGGGCGCAGCCCGGCTGTTCGATCTATTCGAAAAGGCCAAGCACGGTTGCGGCAAATGAAACGGTTCTTAGAATATATTCCTACCCGGAGATTCTCATGAGCCATCCCTGGCACGATCTGAATCCTGGCGACGATCTCCCGAAGGAATTCAACGCCGTCATCGAAATCCCCTTGCACTCCAATGTCAAATACGAACTCGACAAAAGCAGCGGCATGATTCGCATGGACCGGGTTCTTTATTCAGCTGTTTTCTATCCCGCGAATTACGGCTTCATTCCCCAGACTCTCGCCGAAGATCGCGACCCACTTGACGTTCTCGTTCTGTGCCAAGAACCGGTTGTGCCGCTTACCGTGATTCATGCGCGAGCGATCGGCCTCATGACCATGTTCGACTCGGGCGACGCCGACCATAAGATCATCGCCGTGGCGACAGCGGATCCCGAGTACAGCGCCTACCAGGAAGTGAGCAAGCTGCCGCCTCACCAGATGGCGATGGTCCGCCGATTTTTTCAGGACTATAAGCAACTCGAAGGCAAAGAGGTCGAAGTCAACGAAATCCTGCCCGCGGCGAAGGCATATCCCATCATCGAAAATGCTTTACGTGAGTACAAAAAGAAGTTTCCTCAGAACCCCACGTTCCGATGATCCTGTTTGTCAGGCGGAAACAAGAAAAGCGTGTGGCGGAACAGGTTGCGGAAAAAGTAGTTATTTTTGACATTCTGAGCGAAGCGAGGAATCCCTCTGAGGGTTACGCCGATGAAAAGAAAGAGAGATTCCTCGCTTCGCTCGGAATGACAAAATCGTAGAGGTACTTTTCCCGAAGCCTGGGAATCCTGTCAACAACACCAGGCCGGAGAAATTAAAGAGGGGCCAATATTGACCCCTCTATTCTGAAAGAAATTCAATCAGACAATTTCCTGAATATCCTGGACGTGGATCGTCAAGTTTTCGGCATCCAGCATGCCGGTGACTTTGACGGTCTTCCCGATGAACTCGCCTAATTTGTTCGAGTCGACCAACTGATAGTTTGTCTTGTCCGCCCTGTCGCTGAGGACAAAAATGTCCCCTTGCTTCGCTACCGTCCCACTGAAAGTCTTTGAAGCTTCCTGGTGCCTTTCGGAAGCCCCTTGCAAGGAAAGACGCGACAAGGTGCCGGCATTTCCAATCGCTGGCGCAAAGCCGAAGCATAAAGCAAGGCCAGCCGCTACGAGGAGTGTTCTTTTCATAGGTCACCTATGCAGTGAAATGTGGCTGGATAGAACTACATTCCGCATGGCATTTGCCAGATTGCCTTCCCGTAACGACCTCGAATCGTGGGACTTAGGATTTCGCTGTACTTCATTGACCAGGTAAAACTTGCGTGTATGCTGAATAATTGTAATTAGAGCGGAAACAAAGAGGGTGCTTTGGATTCGCAAATTAAATCGGACACCGTCGCCGGCCTCTGGCCGATTACCACCAGTAGCGGCCAAATTCCACCACGAACCCCCCGATTTGCAAACGGATCGCCAGCGCCATAAGCGCGCCACCCCATTCATTTGATTAGGGATAGATTGCTCCATAAAGCAACGAGCCCTGTGGCAGCCCTTGTGCATTGTCTACACGTCGAGCACGCTTTATTCGGGAGGATGGCATGAAGACCAAGAAGGCATTCTTGAAGCTGGCAGTCGCCACGTTTTCGATTCTAATTTCCAGTTCGTTGTTCGCCCAGACGCCAGCGCCCACGGAGCAAGCGGCACCACCCACGGAGCAGGCACCGACGCCGCCCCTGCCTCAGCAAGGGCCGCCGCCAGCCGATCAGACCCCAACTCCACCGCCGCCCCAGCAGGCGGCGCCGCCGGCATATGCGCCGGGGCAGCTTAACCAGATGGTTTCCCCGGTTGCGCTTTATCCCGATCCGCTGCTGGCACAGATTTTTGCCGCCGCGACATATCCGGATCAGATTCCTGACGCCGCGAAGTGGGCGGACCAGCACCATTACCTCACCGGCCAAGCCCTAGCCGACGCGATTCAGGCGGATCAACTTCCCTGGGATCCCAGCGTACAGGCGCTCCTGCCATTTCCGTCCGTGCTGAACATGATGGCGTCCGATATGCCTTGGACTACGGCCATCGGCAACGCGTTCCTGGCTCAGCAGCAAGATGTCATGAATGCGGTCCAAGAGGAGCGCGCGAAGGCGCAACAATTCGGCTATCTGCGGACAAACAACACAGTGGTCGTTAGCGGCGGCCCCTACATCACAGTCATGCCAGTCAATCCGGCGTTCATCGTGGTTCCCTACTATAATCCAGCCGTGGTTTTCTTTGCGCCGGCGCCTGGCTTCTTCGTCGGAGGCGCAATCCGCTTTGGCTTTACAGTCCCGATTGGTTTGTACTTCCATGCGTGGGGATGGGGCCCTGGCGCTTTCGCCCGGTTTGATTGGGGTGGGCACGCCGTCTTCGTCAATAATGCACGTTGGGGACGCACCTGGGCCAACCGGGCCGTATACGTTCACCCCTACCCGGCCGTCCATCACTACGCAGCGGGCGCACATGCTCCGGAAGCACATGCGCTACACGCACAATCGGAGCACGAGCGCGCAGCCGCTAGAAGGGGAAACGCCCGGGAGGAAGAACACCACCAGGGCCGATAGGCGGCCATTCTCAGGAGCAGCGGTCGCACAGGCCGCTGCTCCAGTGCCGCCGCTACGCTGATCCAGCTGGTTCGTTTAAACCAAGCACACGTGAGAAAGATTCCCCAGCATATCGGACAACTACAAATCAGAGCCTCGCTGCCAAGTCCAGTGAAGCCGGCATATCGGAAAGTGAATTTTTTCCCCACACTGGCTTGTAGCTACATTCCGTTTCTCGGGGGTTGGCTCAACTGGGTAGGGGCCTAGTGGTTTCCCTTACCGAAAATGTAGGCATTCCCTGATGGCTTTTCTGCTCCGTTCAGAGCTTCATACCCACTAATTTGCATTCCCATAACTTTTATTTATATCTTTGCAGTTAGAAGCATCCAAAACGCATCCAAGGGGCGTCAAACGTCCCACAACATAGAGATTTCGTTCTATTCATGTAGGTTCCCTAAGATGGCTTCCTAGATAGGACGTCCTTCTAAATGCATTCCAGCCTTACCCGTTGGTGACGAATAATGAAGAAGGTTACCTATATACGCGCACCGAAGGATTTATCAGCCAAGCTCATAGGTCTTTACAGTCGTGTGGCTCTTAAGCTTGGTATCGATCCCTCATACGTCAGCCAAGTCGCTCACGGGGAAAGGCAATCCGCTCCGGTGGAAGACGCAATAAGGGACGAGCTTATTAGGATCAGAGACCAAGGGACTGAAACTCCATACCGCCATGAGGTTCAATTCTATTCTGATGACGTGGTGCTTCTCGACCGGGCTGTTCCTTTTGTCGCTGCCGCTCTGACAAAGGGTGACGCAGCTATTGTTATTGCAACCCAATCCCACCGGGAAAGCCTTGTCCTGAGATTGAGGTCGGAGGGCTTCGACCTGGATGCTGCTATTAAAGCGGGGAGGTACGTCACGATTGATGCTGCCGTCGCAATCGCCAAACACATGGTCCATGGCATGCCAAAATCAGATCGTCTGCTCAAGCTTATGGGCGGTCTCATTGAGGAAGCCATGAAAGCAGCAAAGAAAGAGCATCCCCGCGTTGCCGTTTTTGGAGAAGGGTCGTCCCTCTTGTGGGAGCAAGGCAAAGCGGATGCCGCGATTCGATCTGAACGGTTGGGGAACCAGTTAGCCGCAATCTACGATGTTGATATCCTCTGCGCTTATAAAATGAGCGGCGCTTACGGCAAGGAAGACGACCCCGATTTCAAGGGAATATGCGCGGCACATTCAGCAATATATTCCCAAGCGAAATAGGCAATTTCCTCGTATGTGAACTATGTAGTTCTGCATATAAATAAAACGCTATTGTGAAATTGAGCCAGCAATGATAACGTCTGCCTCCCCCACTCACTGACGGGTCAACTCGCTATGAGGAAGAGTGCGACGAAACCGCTCACGACTAAAACACCTATCGAACGAATTTTCTATGGCGTATTCAAGCGTGAAATGACGGCAAAAGAGCGCCGAGTTCTTCTGGCCAATCCGAAGAAGCCGAACAAGCAAAACTGAGCGACAGCCACATCCCGTTTCTCGGGGCTTAGTCTGCCCGGCCCTGCCCTGTTGGTCAATTCTTTGTTCCGAGGGCGGGAAAGGGGTACGATGCGGGAGGCTCGAACTCGGAATCGGAAGTTCCGGTGACGATAAGCCTGTATTAATTCCGAGCGCACGGAGTCGGCTATGCCATCTCGCGAAAACCTGCACGAACTTGTAGACACGCTCCCTGGCTTTCGATGCTTTGCAACGTACGCTTCAGTACTTTCAAACTTGGCCACCACCTCCTCCACCAAAACCGGTCGGCCGCTCCTTGACGGCCGTTGGGGGAATGCGCCTCGGCCGTGCAGGCAATAGAGGCAGACGAGGGAATTGGTGTGAAAGCCATTTGGAAGGCGGAACGGAAATTCGAAAAACCCAATACTGCTTTGAGAATCTCGAATTCTCCGTGGTCGAGCGCTTCGCTCCCGAAGACCGCGGATTTGTCTATTATCACGAAGTAAGAGGCCCGGCCGGCCCGACTCCCGTGAAATCATCTTCCCAATCAAACCTACTCCTGGTTCTTAAGCGCCCAGGTCTAGCAAAGTCGTCTTATCGCATTGCGGGTGTTCCTGCGAGTTCTCTTTGCGACGTTGGAATAACCTCAGCGGTCACGGGAGCAGAACGATCTTGCCTCGGGTGTGCCCCTGCTCCAGTTGCCTGTAGGCCGCGCGGACGTCCTCCAGCGGAAAGGTCGCCGCAACTGGTACTTCCAGGTTACCGGAGGCGACTAGCCCTGCAAGTTCGGCGAGGACTGCGGCGTTTTTAGCGCTTTGGCTGCCCTCTGACTTCACGCCGTACTCCTTGGCGGCTGCGAAATCGATAATCGTGTTGATCCGGTCCGGCGCCACGCCCAACTCGATCGCCATTTTGACGTACCCGCCGCCGTGGATGTCGATGAAAGCCTTGATCCCGGCCTCGCGCAGCCGGTCGATCAAACCCTTTTCATACGCCACCGGCTTGATGTCGTGCGCGGCGAGCCAATCGTGGTTGGCCGGACTCGCGATGCCGATCACTTCCGCCCCAGTTCGTTTTGCAAGCTGGACGGTAATCGATCCAACACCCCCAGCAGCACCCGACACGGCGACTGTATCACCTGGTTTCAGGGACACAGCGCGCACCGCGGCATAGGCTGTGCATCCAGCAACAGCCAGCGAGCCGGCGACCTCCCAGGAAACATTCGCTGGTTTTCGCGCCAGGTTTTGCGCCTCCGTGACCACGTACTCGGCGTGGCTGGCGCGCCGGTCGGTGAAGCCGAAGACTTCATCACCGGGCGAGAACTCCGCGACCCCAGAGCCGACCTTCGCCACGGTCCCAGCGAAGTCACTTCCCTCGCCCGACGGAAATGTGGCAGGCCACATCGCGTGAAAGAGTCCTTGCCGGATCTTCGCCTCACCTGGGTTGATGGACGCAGCCTTGACCTTTACCAGCACTTCTCCCTGAACTGGCTCCGGCATCGTCACATCGACTACCCGTAGAACATCGATATCTCCGTAGTGATCGAATCGCACAGCCTTCATTTCCACTCCTCCTTACGCTTACGGGATCTGTTGTTTAGCTTAGCAGATCTCGCCTCCCGAGCTCGCGGGCGGCCGGGGGAATCGCGTCATCGATGCCGCGAGAGAACAGCGAGTACTCGATCTGCAAACGTATCGTTGATCGGTCAAGTCCTGATAAATGCGCCGGCTCACAGGACTTGGCCTCGTGGTCGGCATCGGCGAGACGAGAACTTAATGGGTAGTGACTCATTTTGATTTGGCTTGGGGGTTAAAAGCGCCTGCGCGGCATGGCATCCTGTGTTCATGCCCAAGCAAACTAGCAAGAAGCTGAAAGACCCCAATCAGGAGGATTGAAGAAATTACTTCATCGCTCGATAAACATGATATTATCGCGCCCTAAGATTAGAGCGGCCTAACTTGGAGTGCCCGAATCCCCGTCGGGCGCGTTAGGTCACACACAACAAAGTGGCACGAGAGCTGCACCATGCAGTTTGGTGCAGGAGCGTGCCTCGTGCAATCTAATAAGATTATAACCATGGCCGGACAAGACCAGCCGCCAATAGGTGGACCGCCGCAAGACTTCGGACCACCAGGCGGACCAATCGCCGCAGCCGAAATCCGTATTCTGTACTTGCTCGTTCAGATTCAGCATGGATTAGGGCGAATGGAAGAGGCAATAGGAGCCCTGAGAGCCGCAACGGAGTCTCACAATGAAGACATTAAGCGGCTGATTGAGAGAACGATTAAGGCTGAAACAACCCTTACTGATGTGGACGAAACAGTTGATCGCCATCGTACCGATCTAGACGGACTAGGAGCGCGACACAGCAAGGACCTAAACGAACTCAAAAACGATGTGAACGCGCTCGACAGAAAACTCGAAAACGACATAAATCAAGTGGCCAGACGACTCGAAAACAAAATCAACGAGCTGGGAACGGGGATCGACAAAAATATCAGCGACTTAAAGATCAATGACATCGGCAAGCTCAACAATATTGCCCACACCACAGCGTCTTTCGGAAAATTCGCCGCCGGAGGTGGCCTCTTGGAGTTGCTCAGAATTCTCATTACCCATCACTGGTGAGTCTAAATCCCAAAATGAGTCACTACCACTTAATGTCGGGGCACGCGCGGATTCAACGCTTCTGGTATGGGTGGAAGATGTAGTCCTTCGCCTTCACGGCTACATGGCACATGTGTCCGCAGTCGGAGGGGCTGGGATCGGCCGTGAATTTGTCCGATGCGGCTTCGTAGTTGAACACCGCGTATCCCCACCCGCCGGTTTTCGGAAATCTCTTGCTGTCCTTTTCCATGAGGAAAGCCTGCACAAAGACGTCCGGCACGTCCACGACGAAGGGGGCCTCCGTGCTTTTCTTCGGCTTCCACTGGAGCTTCGCGATCTTGGACCCTTCCGGGAAAGGCTGGCCGTTGCCGGGAATGCCGGCCTTGTACGCCGCGATCATGGCCGGATTGGCGACGATTACCTTGAGCACTTCGTCGGTCCGGGCGGAAGAGACCACCGACCAGTCCTCGTATCCCCTGAAGTCGGAGAACGCGATTCCGCTCGTCGTCTTCAGCGCGTACTTGTCCTGGGCGTAAACGGCCATAGCGCCCAGGACGGCCAGCACTGCCGTGGATATCGCAACAGTGAGCTTGCCTTTGCGCTTCATGGCTGAACCTTTCCTAACTAAGATTTCCATTTCGGCTCCAGGAATTGGCACAGCATAACACACCCCAAATTCTTGAATCCTCCGAAGCGCGGCTTTCTCTCCGGGAGTCTTCTTTTACCGGTGCCAAGCGCCAACTTCCACCCACCGGAAAAGCCGGCACCGCTTCACAGGACTTGGGAACTAGCGAATGCGTGGTGAATACGAGTCCATTCTTGGCATTCTCAGCCCTGCTGTGGAAAACGCGGAAAATTTTAACAATAGCGTGCGCTACCGATGCTACATTTTTTGACCTTATCTACGTCAGCGCTTCGAACAGGACGTGGGAAGCTTCGACATTCTTAACCGCAGCACGCACCCCGTAACTAAAACTGCCGAAGATGAAAAGATGATGACCCAATCCAGCGCGCTACACAGCGAGACGGCGAGCAGGCGGATTCAATTCGTCCGTTTCAGAAGGTGAACGTTTCAGAGACGGAGCTGACCGCCAAAACCCAGAACTACTCGAAAGGAACCTCCGATGAAAGAGCCAGACGACCGATCGCGCCGTTGCTTTCTTAAGGCGACCTCGATGTTGGGTCTGGCAGTCGCGTTCAGACCAGCGACGATCGGCGAGGCCTTTGCAGATTCGAAATCCAATGTTGCGCAAAAGGATGACACCATGGCCCAAACCAGTGCCACACAGGCAGCCGACAAGACGACGATTCGTCCGTTTCAGGTGAATGTTCCAGAAGCGGAACTCGCCGAATTGCGCAGGCGCATCCACTCGACAAGGTGGCCCGATCGGGAAACGGTCACGGATGAATCGCAAGGCCTGCCACTTGGGACCATTCAGGAACTTGCCCGCTATTGGGCGACAGATTACGATTGGCGCAAGATCGAGGCGAAACTAAACGCCCTGCCGCAGTTCCTCACCGAGATCGATGGGCTGGACATTCATTTCATTCACGTTCGCTCGAAACATGAAAATGCGTTGCCGCTGATCGTCACGCACGGATGGCCCGGCTCTGTCATCGAGCAGCTAAAGATTATCGATCCACTTACCAATCCTACGGCGCATGGCGGGAGCGCATCGGACGCCTTCCATCTGGTGATTCCGTCGCTGCCGGGATTCGGGTTTTCCGCAAGGCCCACCGCTTCCGGCTGGGGGCCGGAGCGCACTGCAAGTGCCTGGGTAGTGCTGATGAAGCGCCTTGGATACGCAAAATTTGTGGCCCAAGGAGGCGATTTGGGCGCGGGCATTTGCACGGTGATGGCCAAACACGCGCCTCCAGAATTACTGGGAATTCACACCAACTTCCCTGGGACGATTCCATCCGACATTGCGAGGGCGCTCTAGTGCGGCGATCCCCCGCCATCCGGGCTCTCAGCCGACGAAAGACGCGCGTACGAACAGCTCACGGTCTTATTCACGAAGCGACGTTCCTACGCACAGATGATGGCGACGCGCCCGCAAACGCTGTACGGATTGGCGGATTCGCCTGTCTGCCTGGCCGCTTGGCTCTTTGACCACGGTGACGGTTATGGCCAGCCCGCGGCACCGATCACTTCGGCGGTACTCGGGCGCACGATCAATGGACACTCCGCAGGTGACCTTACACGCGACGATGTACTCGACGACTTCACGCTCTACTGGTTGACGAACACGGCGATTTCTGCGGCTCGTTTCTATTGGGAACTTCGCCTCAATCTTTATAACGCGGCCAATGTCTCTCTCCCAGCTGCGGTGAGCGTCTTTCCCGGCGAGAACTATGAAGCCCCGCGAAGTTGGACGGAGCGGGCATATAACAAACTCATTTATTACAACCAGGTGGATAGAGGCGGGCACTATGCGGCCTGGGAAGAGCCGCAACTGTTTTCAGAAGAGCTTCGCGCCGGCTTCAGATCACTCCGGTAGCTTTTTTCACAAGAGAGGAGAAGACGATGACTCAATCCGGCGCCACACAACGAGGCAGCGAGCACGTAGATGCACAGTTCAACATCGACCGCACTCAACCGGGCCGGTGGACGATCACCTTCAGCAACCCGCCGATCAACATGTTCGTTCCCACAACAATCGTCGAATTGGGAGCGCTAATGACCGGCCTCGAGGCGGACCCGTCCGTGAAGGTCGTCGTGTTCCAGTCCGCGAATCCGGATTTTTTTATCGCCCATCTCGACGTAGGCAAGGCAGCTGAACGGCCAGAGGTGCTGGGCCTTTGGCGCGACTTTGTGCTGCGCCTCTCGTCCGCGCCAGTCGTGAGCATCGCCAAGATTCGCGGCCGCACGCGCGGCATCGGCAACGAGTTCGTGCTGGCCTGCGACATGCGCTTCGCCAGCCGGCAAAGCGCCCTATTCGGCAACCCCGAGGTCGGCGTCGGACTGGTCCCGGGCGGCGGAGCGCTGGAATGGCTCCCGCGCTTGGTCGGCCGCTCGCGCGCACTCGAGATCGTCCTCAGCGGCGACGATTTCGATGCCGATATCGCCGAGCGCTATGGCTGGGTGAACCGCACGCTGGACGATGGCGCCCTCGACTCGTTTGTCGATGCGCTCGCGCGGCGTCTGGCCTCGTTCGACCGTGAAACGCTAGCCGCGGCCAAGGCCCAGGTCAATCGGTTCGGGAGGCCGACCGCTGCCGAGATTCAGTCGAGCATCGACTTGTTCTTCCCATTGCTGGCCTTGCCCGGTGCACAGGCGCGCCGTGCCAAGGTCCGCGATATCGGTTACGGCGTTCCGAGCGATTTTGAATTGAACTTCGGCCGGTACCTCCCCACGTTCGGGCAGGCGGGCGACGATGACAAGGATAAGTAGCCCGACTGATCGTCGCCCTGGATTTCTGAACTTGGCACGGACGTTCGAAGCTAAGATGTGGTCTCAAATGCCAATAATCCTAAATCGATTTACAATTTCTCTTAAGCAAATGACACGATCAAGTGTTGTCGATCTGGTTGGGCAAGATTCTGTGATCTGCGACATTCACCGCGCTTGATTGCATGGACTAAAATGATCACGGGCTCGATGCAGAAGCCTTTTGAAGTTTGAAGAAACGACGTGTAATCCATTGCCTGAAATTTGGAGATTCATATGAAGAGAGAAATTATTCGCGTCGAACCGTTGTCAACGTATTTGGAAAACTGGAGGGCTCCCGCCTCCGCAGCGTCACGCTGCGGTGATACCGTTTATGTTTCAGGTTTTCCACCTTTTGATCCGAAGACCGGGAAAATTTTAGAACACGCCTCAATTGAGAGGCAAACGGAAGTGGTCCTTGAACAGATGAAACTGTGCCTGGATACGGCGGGTTCGTCGCTCGGGCACGTTTTGAAGTGCAATGTCTATTGCACTTCTGTCGAGAAATTCGCTGCGGTAAATGAGGTTTATACGCGCTATTTCCCAGGTGTACCGCCGGCGCGCATATTTATATGCGTCGTTGCATGGGCGGGCCCGTTTGACATTGAGATCGATTGCGTAGCGACGGTTAAAGAATAGAGGACAATACTTATTTTCAGTCATTTTTGAGGTTCACCGAAAGGACGACAAGCGGGACATGAAACCTTGGAAAACAGTTGCGCTTATTCTGTTTGCTCTTGCGGTTGCAGCCGCGGCATACGGGCTGACTCTCGTGCGACGAGGCTTCAGCGCACTTGCGACACCATCAGCGATTGAGGAGCTCGCCGCCACAACGGCGCGCAAATTGGCCGTGCCATCCGCGTATCGCCAACTTCACAATCCCATCGTGCCTTCAACGGAGAACATTCGGGGAGGCATGGAGCATTTCTCCTATCATTGCTCCGAGTGCCATTCAAATGACGGAGGGGGCCAAACGGTATTCGGCAAGGGCCTCTATCCGAAACCGCCCGACTTGCGCGCAGCCGGGACGCAGAACAAGAGCGATGGCGAGCTCTACTACACAATTGAAAATGGAGTTCGTTTGAGCGGCATGCCAGCCTTCCACGGAACGCACACTGTGCCGCAAACCTGGCGCCTGGTTTTGTTCATCCGGCACTTGCCTCAGATCACGCCCGAGGAACTCAATGAAATGAAGGGGTGGGACCCGAAGAATGAGGCGGATCCAGCGCATTTCTGAGGGGCGGGGGAAAGCCCAGAATCCCGCGGGAGAAACACACCGCGACTAAAAGAAGAAACACCATGAAAGCACGTTTGCTGGTTCTTTTCGTTTGCCTTTCACTGGCCGCCGTCGCGGGTCTGGCCCACGGAGGTGAGTGAGAGAGTTTTTACTACTTGGCGTAAGGCCCGACTTCAGGTTTACCCTGCGTGTCTTTCAGAGATCCCAGCTCAGCGGCCACGCCTCTTTCGATCGCCGCCGTTTCGCTGCCGTTTTGGAAGCAGGTGAAGTCGGGCCGATCGAGCCACGCGAACGGGCCGCACAGGCGTTTCCCTGCGGCGAGCGCGGCGTCATGCACCACGTTGATCAGGCGCTCGTAATCGGGATCGCCCTGTTTGTAACCGGAAAAATTGCCGAGGTCCGAGCTGGCTGCAAATAACGCGTCTACCCCGGGAATGGACGCGATCTCGCGGGCCTGCGCCGCTCCGCCAACGGTCTCGATCATCTCGATCAGCACCACGTTTTGATTGATGGTATTGCGATAGCCGCCCGGAACGTTGCCCAGAATGCACCGGAATACGCCTGTCCGGCTCCCTGACTGCGCTTGCCCAGCGGCGGGAAATAAGTCCAGTCTCTCCCGGCGACGCCTTCCTCGAATGTTCGAACGGTGGGGATCACCACGACTAGCGCGCCCTCATCCATGGCATGCTGAATTTCACGCTCATTGGCATAGGCCACGCGAACTCCCGGCACCGCTTTCGCATGCGGGCAGGCCTGCCACATTTTGGCCACGTTCTCCCACTCGCGCGGGCTGTGCTGCATTTCCGTCCAGATGAAGTCATAACCCGCATTCGCCATGGCGCAGTAGGTGGACGGGTCGGATGCCGCCGAGACCGTTCCGCCGGTCACCTTCTCGCCGCGCATCAACTTGAGCTTTACCGGGTTCCAGATCTTGGCATTCGCCGGGGGATCGAATCGATGGCCGTATTTCCAGGTCTTCTCGTCGACCGTTCCCTGATTGACGGACCCTGCGGGCGCTTTGGTCGCCGCGCCGGAATCCTTGCCGGCCTGCGCTGCCAGCGGGAACTGGCCGGTTCCGGCATTGCCGCGGTCGGCATCGGGATCGGCCGAGGGGTTGGCCTGCCCTTCCTGCTTCGACCCTTCCTGTTTCGAGTTGGCCGACTGTTGCGCGAGAACGTGAAGCGCTCCCACTCCAAGCGCTGCGGTAAGCACCAATGGCAGTGCAAATCGAAGATTCATTTTCGGCTCCTTCCTTGTTCCCTGTAAGGCTGGTTTTAACATAGGGCGGTCATTCGCCGGCAAGCGCGTTTCTCAAAACTTGGCCCATGCCAGTTGTCTCTACTCAAGAATCCTCGTTGCGGATGAGTCGTCGACAATCCGGCAATTATATCTCTAACCTACTCTCGGCGCCGTAGATCGGCCGAGTCCGGACAAGGCGTGCCGGCTTACCGGAAGGTGGTTTCCGGCGGAACGTGCTGGTGGGTCTGAAACGGCTCTCTGAATCATTTGAAACGCTGCGCCTAGGTTAGGCGTCTGACTTTATCATGGGTTCCGAGCTTCCTCCGACAGGCTCGGGACTGGTCTCTCAACAGGGACACAAATGGAGGCGGCCCTGACCTGGACGCCTCCATTTTATTTAGTGCGGAGATTGAGCAGCCATCGAGAAATTGATGAAAATAAATCAAGGTCTTGCCGAGCCCCGAGAAGTCTTCTCGGAAGGTGGTTTTTTGCCCCTTGCGAGCGCGTGTCGCGTAAAAAATATGGCTGGGCGAACCTCAAACTGGCTGCGGGGAATCATTCACCTCAACGCCGTCGCGCGTGACCAACGCTAAAATGTTGCCACAGGGCGTGTCCCATGGGTTGCTGGCGGCGCTCACTCTCATAGCGCGTACGCCATTCCAATAGAACTTCTCCCGGTCCCAAGTTTCACGACAGGAAGCATCCGAGCTTCGCAGCACCACGATATCGGCAACCCGAACCTGCAGTGGAAAATGCACAAGTTGTCCCCCATCGGTGGCGTAGCGTGTACCATCGCCAGCGGACACGATTCGCCAGCGAAGATCCCACGTCTCGGTCTTATCGTTTATGCCGAAATTCTGTTTGACGGTTCCTGCACCCTTTTCCAAAAGTGTGGGATCGACAGGCACGACGACGACGAGGTTCCCCATGATTTTCATAATCTTCCTCCAAGATCACTGCAGTTTCTGTGATTTTGCTCTCTCAACCCTACCATCTGCGCGATCATTTTGCCGGGCACGCGTAGATTTGCCGCTGCTTCTTCCTGTGCTTCCGTATCCAAATTGTTCCGCTGCCACGGATCCTGCAGAAAAAGCGCAAGAAAAAAGGAAGCCCAGTATTCTCAATGGCATCCTTGGGTCACTCCCGCTCTATAAATTTAGTTGTGTGCGCGGGTTAGACGCTTCGATCGATGGCCCAATCACTGCACATTATAAGGGAAGTGACAGCGAGGGACCGCGGCGATTCCAGATGGTTCGGTTGGCAAATTCTTTGTTCCGAAGGCGGGAGAAGGGTAGGATACGGCAAGATCGAGATCTAAATTGGAAATTGCGGTTACGACGCCCTGTGGCAGGCCTGCGAAGGGATTGTTCGGCCGGGCGACAGGCGAATCACACTTGGAGGCTTTTCATCATGCGCACACTGATCGTGACTCTCGTTTTCACTCTCGCGGCTGCGGTAGCGCTGGCGAAGCAGCCCGCGCAGCAGCCTGCCCCGCAAGCTTCTGAGAAACCAACGAAGCTGTTTACCTCTTCCGCCGAAGTCACTGCACTGATCGCGAAAGCGAAAAGCGAACGCAAGGAAGGCCAACCGATCGTCACCGAGCCCATGCTTGAGCTGGGATCGTACGACGGGCACCTGGAGTACCGCGCGTCGGTTGGCGGCGCCGCCGTCCATGAAAAGGAGGCGGAAGCTTTCTACGTGGTCGATGGAACGGCGACGTTGGTGACGGGCGGCAAGCTCGTCAAGGAAACTCGAACCAATCCCACGAACCTCACCGGCTCGGCGATTGAAGGCGGGATGTCGCGCTCGGTGGCAAAAGGAGATTTCATTCTGGTTCCGGAAAACACGCCGCACTGGTTCAGCTCGATCGACGGCGTGCTCGTTCTGTTCTCCATGCACGTGCCGCGCCCGTAAGGTTGCAGATGCCGAAAATTCGGAAAGTACCCGCGACGCTCCGAAATGTGCGTTTCTTGGGAGGAGGCAGCGTGCGGGAGGCTTCTTTCTGATTCGCCAATGACCTTATCTGCTGGTGTCGCTAAGAGGGGGAACAACGGAGAGCCAGCTATCGACAAGCGCGTCTATCATGCGCAACGGCCCAGACTACCACATGACGCCATCATCGGTTGCAAAAAGCCGGATTTTGGGGCATAAACGACGGGTTGAAGTCAAGGTCACGGAGACAAACGCTGATTATGTCTGCTCGGATTTATTCAACTGCTTCAATTTGTGCGTTTATTGTGTCGGCTTTGTCCGGCATCTTTGGTGTAGCCCTGATATTGAACGGGCTGCTCGGAGCAGGCGATCACACCGCCAGTGTCTCCGTAGGCCGGTACGGATTTGTTTGCCTAGTCATCTGCATGGCCCTGCTTGTCGTCGGTATTTTTGCTCGGCGAAACTCAAACTCCATCCAACGGTATTGAATCTGCAACAACCGTTCGAACTAAACACGCCGCACTGGTTCAGCTCGATCGACGGTGTGCTCGTCCTGTTCTCCATGCATGTGCCGCGCCCGTGACGATGTAGAAGAGCGCCAGTAGGACGGGCTTCAGCCTGTCGGGTTTAAATTTACGGTGTTCTATTAGAAAAGCGACAGGCTGAAGCCCGTCCTACTGAAGATCTCCGCACCCCACTCGCGAGAGCAGCATCCGTGTCGGATCGGCGGCGTCGGCCGCGAGAAGCTTTGCCTGGCGTGAACTCCGCGCGTAGAGTGACCGAAGCGAGGTTGCGCGGGGTGGCTGAAGATGACGACGGGGGCGGTATCGAAGAACCAAGTTCTGTGGCGCGGAATTGCGGCAGCGCTGGGATTTTTTAGTGGATTGTGCGCGATCTTCGCGCTCGTTGTGACGGCGGCGCAAGGATGGCAAGAGCATGCCGAGGCGCAATGGCCGCAGGTGACGGCGCGCGTTCAGAAATGCGCCGTGGTTCGATTTCGCTACAAGCCGGAGAATTACCGCATCGAGTGCCACATCGCGTACGCAGCGGACGTGGACGAGGTTGCGACGGAAGTGCATTCGCTGCCCAGTCCCGCGCCCCGGAGGGTCATTGGGAAACACCCCTCGGCGCAGATTGAGCTGATGGAGGATTGGGTGGCGGCACACCCGGTGGGGACGCCGATTGTCGTGCATTACGATCCTGCCAACCACGGGAACGCAGCACTGGTAACGACCGATATGCCTCTGGGTGGACCGAAAACGCCAAACAATTTGAAATTGCTGGGATTCTTCGCGGCCGCTTGCGCTTTGCTGCTCATGATTGCACGAATCACAAGCCTTCGATCCGACGCCGCTGCCGCCGAAGCGAATGGCTCCCCGTAGGACGGGCTTCAGCCTGTCGGTCTTAAATCTTAGCTGCTATAGCCGAAAAGCGACAGGCTGAAGCCCGTCCTACAGTATCAAGGCGCGTAGCGTGTGAAGACAAAGTCGCGAGAAGCCTTCGCGTGGCAAGGGGCGCAGGTTTTGAGCAACGCCTCGTCGCCAGGTTTGCCGTCATTGTTGAAGTGAGCGAACCCCCATCCTCCAGTGGAGGCGTACTTTTTTGAATCCTTGACCATAAACTGAACGTTCGTAGGCGGCCCGGGAACGAAAGATTGGGGATCGCCAAAGACTTTGTCGTTTTCCTCCGATGCGGTGTGGCCATAGTGCAAAGCGGCAATGATGCTGCCGTCCGGGTATGGAAGCGTCCCTTCGCGGAAGGCCTTGAACGCTACATCGTTGCCCAAAACCGCAGCGAAACTGTTGAGTTTCCCCTCCTCGTGGGCCACGGAAATCAACTTCCAGTCGCGGTATCCATGAGGAATTTTGATTCCGTAGATTGGAACAGCTTCATCATCGGCGCGGCCAGATGCAGGGGCCATGGATGCGGCTAGGCCGGCTAGCGTTGCAACTGCAACTACCAGGAAAGCGATCCGTTTCATAAAGCGCCTCCTTCAAGTCAGCTAATTGACTACATATGGAAGCTGCGAATTGCTGGACTCGTTGCTGCTGTCCGACTCTTTTCGGTTTGCGTTGTGCGCATTACAACCTGAAGTACCGAATCGAAGCAAGGGAATCCGGGAACGGGCAAGGATTATCGGTAGGAAGCCCGCGACTAGCTGGGATCAGGGGTAACCGGCGAGCCTGGGCGCTGCGTGTTTCCACTCTGGAGCCGGGGCGACGTGATCGTGGTTCGGCATCTTCACCTTGGGCAAGGTCTGGGCATTCATCACCTGGTCTTCCGCGATGACGCCGTTCTTGAAGAGTATAAACGCAACCAGAGAGTAAACCTCGTCCGGCTTTAGCGTCCCCTCCTTGTTGAGCGGCATCGCGCGGTTGATGTAATCCCACATGGTCGTGGCGTACTGCGCGTGCAGGGCCATCACATTGGAATCGTCCACGCAAGGCGCGAGGCAGGGATACATAGGTTTCTTTTTGCCGTCGCTTTTAATTAGCGTGGGAGCTGGGCCTCCCGAACCCGTGCCTCCATGGCACACGACACACTGTTTCTCGCGGAATAGCTTTGCGCCCACCGCGGCGGTTCCTTGACCCGGCGGAAGTTCTTTTCCATCGGGGCCAATCGAAATGTCCCACGCACGGACCTCTTCCGCAGTGGGCGTTCGCCCGACACCGTACTTGGGAGACTGCGCTTTTGCCAATTGGGCCAGACTCAAAACCGCGACAAGCAAGAGCAGCTTACGCCATGCCATTGTGCACGCTCCCATCGGCGGCGATCCGCCATGGCAACACCGTGTTATCGGCTCCGGGTGCGCGGAAATTGCTGTCGTCCGGCTTATCGAAGAATTTCGCGGACTCGGCCCGCGTCGGTTGCCGGGTGCCCAATTCATCCGTGCATCGCGACATGATCACGCACTCCTTGCCGTCCCACGTCCACGGAAAAGCAAAGCGCGTATGCGCCATGGGGTAGGACGGCGTGCGAAGCTCCGCCAGTTTCCAGGTCTGTCCGCCGTCCGTGGTGATTTCCACGTTGCGAATAGCGCCCGCGCCCGACCACGCCAGCCCCGTGATTTCATAGAACCCGGGACCGGGAAGCTTTTGCTCACCCGAAGGGAATGTGATTACAGATTTCGGACCGATGATCCGCGTGAGGGCGGCGACCCGGGCGTCCGGGACGATATGCCCGTAATCGTTGTAGGTCATGTAGTCCTTCTCGACGACCTTGATTCGCCGCAAATATTTTACGTTGTGCATTCCTTCAAACCCCGGAACGAGCAGCCGGATCGGAAAGCCCTGCTGGGGTCGCAAAGCCTCGCCATTTTGGCCGTACGCGACAAGACAATCGTCCAGGGCCTTCTCGATCGGAATGCTCGTCGCTCCTTTTACGGACTCGGCCCCCTCCGCCACGATGAAGGCGGCGCCGGTTTGCACGCCGGCCTCCTTCAGCAACGTGGACAGAGGGACGCCCGTCCATTCCGAGCAACTCGTCAAGCCGTGCGTCTCCTGCACGGTTTTGTGCGTAGCTTTCGCGCGATTTCCCAGGCACTCCAGAAAATGCGCGCGCGTTACGAAAGGAAAGCGCTTGATCTCATCTACCGTGAAGATCAGCGGCCGGTCCACCATCCCGTGAATCAGCAGCCGATGTTCCTTGGGATCGATGTTCGGAACATAGGAGCCGCGATGCGTCGAAATATAATGAAGCGACGAGGGCGTGATCATTCCGACCGAATCTTGGATCGGCGACAACACGTGAAACGTCATCCCAAATTCGTCCGGCGACATTCTCTCCATGACGGAAATGCGCTTGGAGTTTACGAAGGGCGAGCGCTGGCCATAGGCAATCAGCGCCTCGAGGTCCGGCATGTCCATGTCATGCGTCGGACTCCCCTCGCCGGCCGTCTTTACTCCCGCGGCGGCTGCACCGATGAGGGCGGCGCTAGTTTTCAGGAATTTTCTGCGTCCAGACGATTTAGCTTCCATGGGCGCTCCTTTGCGGGCGAATTTGCATGGAACTCATGCTCCAGTTGAGCAGTGTCCAGAGTATACATCAGTTCGGAATCCAGGGGATTGCACCAAATTGTGTTTCATAAGCCGGTCGAACTGGTACCGTTTCTCAAGACCTATCTGGCCCCAATGGAATAATCATTGCGGTCTTTGGCATCCCCAGTTCCGGAAAAAGCAAATTAGAACAGGGCGCGCTGCAACGCAAGCGCTGCAGCACGCCCCGGAATGCATCAATGGTTATTCGGGAATAGGATGTCGCGACACTGGTTCGGATTCGGGGCCAGATCGCAGGCTGCGGTGAGTATATTGAAGGGACGGGGGAAGACCGCAGGGTTGTAGCTGATGAACGCCGGCGCCGTGAGGGTGATTACGTCGTCGATCGGGAAGATATTCGTCGTGGGGCCCTGCGCCTCAGCTTCGGTATTGAGCGTCGTGGGAGCGAGGCTGGGCCATTGACCGCTCTCGATCCGAGTGAAGAGCGCACTGACCAGCGTCAGCGTTTCGGCGGGCGTGAAGCTGCAGTGACCCGCCCGGTTGACGTATACCTGGCGCAGGAATTTGCCGGTCCCGAACGTGTCGACGATTTGCTGGTAGGCTTGCTCGTTTTCGGGGCCGCCCAAGCCATCGGCTGTGCCATGCAGGGTCAAGACGGGAACGAAAATCAAGCCGTCGAAGATGACGTTGCGCTCGAGATACCGCTGGGCGCTCAGAAGAGAGGAGATGCGCGTTGTGGCGTTGAGCGCGGCGAGATCGGCGCTCAAACTGAGCCCAGCCGCCTCGTATAAGGCGACCACTTCGGCCTGATCCGGCGATTTCGCGAGCTGCTTGGCGTAGTCAATCCCGGTATTGAAGGAGACGTTTCCGCCGGCGCGGGCTTCCAGTTCGGCCCGTAAATCAAAGATGAACGGGAAGTCGGTTTGTGACAACCATTGGTATTGGTTCAATTCCTGGGTTGCGTAGTCGGTGGCGGCCGGTTGCGGCGACCCGGGAGCGAACCAGCCTGGCACGTCGCCGAGGGCGCTCACGAGCGCAATGCGTGCCTGTCCCTGAGGAGTTGCTTGGGCAGCGGCGAGGTATTCTTCGGCTGACTCCAAATTCGCAGTCGGATTTGGTGCGATGTTCACCACTTGCACAGACGGGTCGATCAACGTCTGGAAGGCGACCTCGGAGTCCAGCGCTTCGTTCCAATTGCCAACACCTCCTGCCAGCACACCGCACATCGGCATGGCGGCATTGAAGCGCAAGGGGTAATTCTGAATGAGGCCGGCGGTAATCAGGCCGCCAAGCGAATGGCCCCACGCGACGGTGACCTTCGGCTGACCGTAGAGGCTGATGAATTCGTCGAGCGTGGCGATCTGGTCCGGCAAGGCTTGCTGAACCGCCCAACCCGTTGTTGCATAAGACGAGCCGGCGAGCGCAACGCCTTGTGAGAGGAGCGCCGCGCCAGTGACTGGGTCGCCGACGTTTGTCGCCGGGTTTGCCGATCCGGGCTCGACGTAGCCGTGACTGTAGAGCATGAGGGCGCCGTTCCAGTTCGATGGCACTTGAATTAGCCACGTGGCGCCATCGGCGAAAGTGCCGGTTGAGGTTGAAATGGTTTGCGCGCGCGCGCTGCCGCAAAAGAGAGACACAAGCAGAGTTACAAACGAAAACAGAAGTGAAAACCGCTTCGTGCTTGAAAGCATAATTTTACAGTCCTCCGGCTTCTTGGAATTTTCTTTGGACGTTTTTCCTAGGGATACAACCCGTGGGTCGCGGAACCCAAGAGGCCGGGACGAGGCACACCTTGTGCGAGACCGCAGTAGTGGCATATAGCACTTTGCGCCGATGAGGTCAACGGAAAAACCCAATCCGGAAAAATCCAAAAAATCGAATTTATATTCATGCACTCTCGATGCTTGTGAATTCGGCTTGCCGGAAGCAGCTTTTTAAACTCGCGGCCACATCCTGAATATCGCGCCAGACCTACCCGGGCATCGACCAGCCAACTCTGCCGCTTCCGAGAGATTTCGTTGGCGACCACTTGCGTCGCCTTGCGTTTAATAGTACGTTTAACTTTAATTCTGCGTTCTAGGACAAAAAAGGCCCCTCGAAGATCGAGGGGTCAAGGGGTTGCCTGCGGGGTCTTGCGCTTCGCACGATACGAGACATCAACCGCGAGGACTTCATTATGCTGAAACAATGGATTTTGCTGGCAGCGCTGATCGTCGCTTCGCCACCGCTTCTCGCGCAGGCGCCTGTGCCGGCGGCGAGTACGCAGGGCCAGCAGGTGGCGCCGAAACAATCGCCGGAAGAATGGCAACGCAAGCATGACGAGGCCTTGAAGTATCACAGCCTCGAGGATTTCTATAATGCGATGAAGAAAGACGCCGCCGGCAAACCGAAACTCCCCTTGCCGGACTGGTCGGGCCTATGGACCGCCGATTACTACGATACGTTTCGCGATTGTTTGGGCGGAGGCGGGTGTTACTTCAAGCCTGGGCCCACGGGCGCGTCGCCAAAGCTCACGCCGGTAGCGTTGGCCGAGTTGAAGAGAGGCATGGAGATGACCGCCAAAGGGCAGGTCTACGATGAAAATTTAAGCAACTGCGGGCCGGCTGGGTATCCTCGCTGGCTGACGGAGCCCTTCATGCGGGAAGAGATCGTCACGCCAAATGAGACCTGGCTGCTCACCGAGCAGATGAATGAGATACGCAGGGTTTATACCGACGGTCGCGACCATACCGCGAAGATCGACCGGTATCCGCTGCCCGAAGGGGATTCGGTCGGCTTCTGGGACGGGCAGAAGCTGGTGATCCACACCGATCAGCTTGACGCCCGCTCGATGGGAAGGAATCTACCCTCCCAGAGCGAGCAGATGGAGACGGTGGAGATTTGGGAGAAGACGGACCCGAAGACGATCACTGTGGACGTGTGGCTGTTCGACCCCAGGCTCTACCTCGAGCCGTGGTACGTGCGCCGGCTTTACGCGCTGGTGCCTAATCCGAAAAAGGATTTGCGCCTTCAGTATTGGGACTGCCACGAGAATCCCAACAATGACGTGACCAAGGCGCCGGACGGCGACACGAATTTTAATGGTTTTGATTTCTCGGGCAAGAAGAATGACAAGTCCAAGCAATAGGAGGAATGGCTGATGCGCAACAATCTGCGTGGACCGGTGCTCGTCATGGCACTCCTGGTCCTTTCTCCACTCGTCGTCGAGGCCCATCACGGTGGTTCCATGTTCGAGCCCCAAAAAGAGATCACCGTTACGGGCGTCGTGAAAGAGTTTCAATACACGAACCCGCACTCCTGGCTGCTCGTGGACGTGACCAACAAGGACGGCTCGGTGACCACCTGGGGGTTCGAGGCGGAGGGACCTGGCGTAATGATGCGCAACGGAATCCACAAAGGCGATCTCGCCCCAGGCACCAAGGTAACGGTGACCGCGCATCCGATGAAGGACGGAACGCCTGCCGGGAGTTGGGTCAAGGCCGTTCGAGGGGATGGCGTAGTGTTCGATCCCCGCTTCCGCGGCACGGAAACCCCCAACGACGCGCCCGCACCCAATAGCAGCACTGCACCGCCCGCTCATTAGGCGTGGACTGTCGCTGCCCTCTTCCAGGAGGTTTTAGGAGGTCCGACCTTTAGGTCGGACGGACAGCGGCGCGTGAGCGCGGCCTTTAGGCCCTGAAGTTTCAGGGGCTAAAGCCCATTGATGCGCGAAACTGAATGTCCGGGCTGAAGCCCGGACCTCCTAGGCCCGAACCTTTCTAAGCCGGACATCCTAAATACCAAGAGATTTGCGAACTAAATTTCAAAGAGATTCGCGAAGAGCAAAAGTTGCAGGTTTCCGAGGGAACCGTTTAAGGGAACCGCCTATCGGAAATTAGCTCGCCACCTTTCTGGATCGTCATTTCCCTTCCTCGGCTTAGTGTGGTTCCATGTTTGCCCATGCCGATTTCGCGGGCACGAACGATTGCATTCGATGTGCTGCTGCGCGTCGCGAAACAAAATGCGTACGCGGACGACGTGCTGCGCGCCGAGCTGGACGGCGCCGTGAAGACCGAGGACGCGGGCCTGGCCACGGAATTGGCGCTGGGCGTCTTGCGCTGGCAGAGGCTGCTGGATTTCGTAATCGACCGCTACGTGAAAAAGCCGGCGGCCACGGTCGACGTCGAGGTTCGCATCGCTCTCCGCATGGGCGTTTACCAACTTCTGTTTCTCGACCGCGTCCCGGCGCGCGCTGCGGTCCACGAATCGGTGGAGCTGGTCAAGCGGGCGAGGAAACGGTCCGCGGCAACTCTGGTGAATGCCATCCTGCGAAAAGCGGCCAAGGAACCGCTCACTGGAAATTCGCCAGCCGATGCTGTGGCCCGGGTTTTATCGGCGGGGCTTCCTCTCCCGGAACGGATGGGAATTCAATATTCGCATCCCACTTGGATAGTCGAGCGCTGGCTGCGAATTTTTGGAGAGGAGCGGACGCGCAGCTTGCTTCTGGCGAACAATCGCGTCCCCATTCTTTCCGGGCGGCTGCTCGATCCGGAAAGGCGCGGGGAGGCGATGGCATCGTTCGAACGTGCTGGATGCCGCATTCAACCGGGACGCTTGCTGCGCGACGCCTGGGTTTTCGAAGGAGGAAATCCGGCGGCGAGCGAGGCGGTGCGGCGCGGTTGGGTAACGATCCAGGATGAGGCTTCGCAGGCCGTAGCATGCCTTGTGGCGGCCGATCTCGGCGATTCTGTACTCGACGTATGCGCGGCGCCGGGAGGCAAGACCTTGCTCCTCGCGCGGGCTGTTGGAGCGCAGGGGCGCGTGATCGCCACGGACCTTCACGAGAACCGTGTGCGCGCCATGCGGGAGCGATTCGAACTGGCGGCCGTTCGAAATGTGGAGACGATGGTTCTGGACGCGGCGCTGCCGCTTTCGTTCGAACGGCCGTTCGATCGCATTTTGGTCGACGTTCCCTGCTCCGGGACCGGGACGCTTGCGCGGCACCCGGAAATTCGGTGGAAACTGGCCGAGGAAGATATTCGGGATTTGCACGAACGGCAGACGCGCTTGCTGCGGAATGCGCTTCCGCATTTGGCGCCGGGCGGACGGCTGGTGTACTCCACGTGTTCGCTCGAACCGGAGGAGAATGAATTCGTGGTGCGCGAAGCGCTGGGCGCGCTGGGGGACACATTCCATGTCGCTGATCCTCGTGGCGCTATCGAGGGCATCTTACGGGAGCCAAAGCAAGTGCGCAGCGTCGTTGGCGAGGACAAATTCTTTCGGACGTTTCCTCCCGAGATTGGTACGGATGGATTTTTTGCGGCGGTTATCGAACGGCAGAAATCCACGGCATAACACAGAGGGCCCAGAGAAAAGAGGAGAGAGGATTTCTCTGTGGACCTCTGTGCGCTTTCCTCTGTGTGCTCTGTGTTGAAACGGCCTTTGAGCCGCGGCGCTGGAAGCTGCGTGTCGAGCGTGCTAGATTGTTGACGGAGAAGCCATGGGATTTCGCGAGCGCATCGAATGGGTATTTCGCATGGGGCTGCTGGTGTTCATTCTGGCAGCGGCGGCGTTCCTGAGCGCCGTGACGGCGATGCGTTTCGCCATTCAGGGCCGCGAAGTGACCATGCCCAATCTGGTCGGCAAAAGCTCGGCCGACGCGATGGCCATTCTGCAAGGGCGCGGACTGCAATTAAAAGTTGTCGACCGGGTGTATAGCAATCTGCCCGCCAATGCGGTGGCGCGCCAAAGCCCGCCGGAAGGCGAGCGCATGAAAGTTTCCCAGAACGCGCACGTGGTCCTCAGCCTGGGCCCGCAGAACATTACAACTCCCTCGCTCGTGGGAGAGTCGCTTCGCGTGGCGCGCATCCAGTTGCCGCAGGTTGGCCTGCAATTGGGGGAAGTGACCGCGTACGCGGCCACCGCAGCTCTGTCCGACACAGTTATGGCGCAGACCCCACTTCCGGGAACGAAAGCGACAAGCCCGCGAGTCGATTTGCTGGTGGCGCAAGGCGCGCCGCCGGCTGTTTACGTGATGCCGTGGCTGGTCGGCGTGCCGTTGCCGGAAGCGGATCGGCTGCTGTCCTCCGCCGCACTCAAGGTGTTCAAGACCACGATCGTTCCCTCCCCCCAATGGCCCAAGGGCGCGGTCACGGAGCAGACTCCCGGACCCGGCACCAAGGTGTCGAACGACACGCCCATCGACTTGGTTGTAGCGCAGTAGGAATTTCTTGGATCGCGCAGGATGATTTTTCGCTCCTGGAAGGCCACGGAAAAGGCGATCGGTTTTGTCTTTCCTGACGGAACATCGATTTTGTGATTCCGAGCGGAGCGAGGAATCTCTCTTTGGTCGGCCCGCGGAAAGAAGGGGGGATTCCTCGCTCCGCTCGGAATGACGAAAGGGTGGCTGGAAGAAGGGTGGCTGGAAAAAGGGCGGGCGGCATAACAAAAGGGCGGGCAGATTTTTCCGTGGCCTGTTGAGTGAACGCGCAGTGCAAGCAAAAGCGTGAATCTGGTAAGATGGCGGCGGAGAAATTGTGAACTACCCTGTCGAAATCGCTCCGTCCATCCTGGCGGCGGATTTCTCCTGCCTGGGAGAAGGAATTCGCGCGGTGGAGAGCGGCGGCGCGGGGATGCTGCATGTGGACGTGATGGACGGGCATTTCGTCCCCAACATCTCGATCGGCATTCCGGTGGTAGCTTCTCTCCGCAAGGCAACCCGACTGCCCCTGGACGTGCATCTGATGATCGAGAATCCGGAGCGGTTCATCCAGGAATTTGCGGAGGCGGGCGCTGACATGATCTCCGTTCACGAGGAAGCCACGCCGCACCTGGACCGGGCGCTCTCGATGATCCGCGAGCACGGATGCAAGCCAGGAGCGGTGATCAATCCGGCGACGCCGGTGGCCGCGCTTTCCGAGGTTTTCGGCAAGTTGGATCACGTTCTGGTGATGTCGGTGAATCCGGGGTTCGGGGGGCAAAAATTTATTCCCGGGGCGCTCGGAAAAATTCGCGAGCTAAAACGAATTCGAGAGAGCTATAATCACACCTTCCGGATCCAAGTGGATGGGGGGGTCGATCTGGAGAACGTGGCAGAGCTGGTTCGAGCCGGGGCCGAGATTTTGGTTTCCGGAACCTCCATTTTTCATACCCCCGATGCGGCGGCGGCGGTGCGCGCGATGAAGCAGAAGGCCGTGGGGGCGCTGGCGAGGACGGCTTGAGGTTGGAGATTTGAGATTTGAACTCCAAGATCTGGAATTTGAAATTCTTGATTTGAAATTTAAAATTTCAAATCTTGGATTTGGGGTGCGAGATCGGGGCCGAGCTTAGAGAACGCCTGGAGTTGGGGGATTGAATTTGAAAAAAAGGCAAATAATTTGTTTTGCGGCACTTGGGGCGACGCTGCTGGCCGGGTGTCATAGTAAGAAGGATGCGCTGCCTGCCGTCGGGACTTCCGCGGAGCCCGACAAGGTCCTTTACGCCAGGGCCACCAACGATCTGAAGCACGGGCGTTACTCCACCGGCCGCATCTCTTTGCAGACCCTCATCAACACATATCCAGACAGCGAATACCTGGCCAAGGCCAAGCTGGCGATCGGGGATTCCTACTACAAGGAAGGAGGAAGCGCGGGCCTGAAGCAGGCGATTGTAGAATACAAGGATTTCATCACGTTCTTCCCTTTCCTCGATGAAGCGGCGTACGCCCAGATGCAAGTTGGCATGGCGCACTACCGGCAGATGGAAAAGCCCGACCGCGACCACGCCGAAACGGTGCAGGCGGAAGCCGAGTTTCAAACGTTTTTGGAAAAATATCCCAACAGCCCGCTCGTCCCACAGGCCGAGCAGCACCTGCGCGAGGTCCAGGAAGTTTTGGCGGAGGGCAATTTCAGGGTGGCCAGTTTTTATTACCAGCGCATGGCGTACAGGGCTTCGGGAGCCCGGTTGATCGAACTGACCAATCGCTACCCTCTTTACAGCCAGGCAGATCAAGCCAACTGGATGCTTGGCCAAATTTACGAAAAGAGCGAGCACAACGATATCGCCGCTAAGTATTACAGCAGGATCGTGAAGGATTATCCGCTATCTCCTCTCGCGGGCGACTCCAAGAATAAGCTCGTCAAATTCGGCGTCCCTGTTCCTCCCCCCGATCCTACGGCGCTAGCGCGCATGCAAAAGGAGCAATCGGCCGACCGGCCGGGGCTGGTGAAGCGATCCATGACACTGATCCGAAGCGGTCCGGATATCTCCACGGCGGCTCGTAGCGGTCCTCCAACCATGACGCCTGCCAGCGAATCCGGCGATGAGACCATCGGATTTGGATTGCAGCCCAACGCCCGTGTGACCCCGACTTCCGGTATTGGGAGCGGAAATACAGCTACGGTGGAAACGATTACTCCGGGAAGCCCGGATTCCCTGGCTCAGCCGGTCGCTACCGCGCCTGCCACGGACCCCGCTCCGGCGGCGACAGTCACAACGCAAACGACAAGCACACCGGCTGCCGCAACTACGGGCTCCACACAACCCGCTGCCGCCGGTGCCGCAACCGATTCGAGTGCCACCCAGCCAGCAAGCACTACGACTCCCGCAGCGACGGACTCAACAACGCAACCGGCTGCCACCGGCACAACCACTGATTCCAGCACTTCGCAGCCCGCAAGCAGTACGACCGCGGCGCCTGGCAGTACAAGCCAGGAATCCACCAGCAAGAAAAAGGGGCTTTTCCAAAAGCTCTTCCCGTTTTAGCCGGCTTCGCTCGATTGCACCGGTGGCTTTCCTCGCCCGCATCGATGTCCGTTCCTCAGGGCATCTAGGCCGTTCCGACACATTCCTGTCCAGTCTTTGTTGACTCACTCGGACCATAGTGTTACGAATATTCAAGGGCATTTCGTGCCTTTTCACCATGTAGTGTATTCGCCCGCGATTTTCGGGAGGACGGCCTGTGGCAAAGATCCTGGTAGCCGACGATAACAGCAACGTCCAGAAGACCGTCATTCTGGCATTGGCCGAACTGGGCGTTGAGGTGGTCGCCGTAAATAATGGCGACGCCGCCGTGAGAAAACTTCCCGATGTCTTACCTGACCTGGTCCTGGCGGACATTTTCATGCCCGTGCGAAATGGGTATGAGGTATGCGAATTCGTGAAGAAGGATCCGCGCTTCGCGCACGTGCCTGTAGTTCTTCTGGTGGGAGCGTTTGACCCCGTGGATGAACGTGAAGCACAACGCGTGGGCGCGGACGGAATCCTAAAGAAGCCTTTCGTTCCGCCGGACCCTCTGATTACGATGGTGAAAACGCTGCTGGATCGCAGCATAGGGGAACGTCTGGTGGCCGTGGAGGCTTCCAAGCCCGCGGTTTCCGTGCAAAGCAAGGTTGGAGGAGGCGGAGTCGCGACCGCGGAGCGCCGTCCCCCCGCCGTGCAGATCGGCGAAGAATTCCCCCCCAAGGAAGTATTATCTCGGCCTCCCGTGGACCGCCTGTCCTTCGGCGAAGGGGGACGTCCGATCGCTTTCGGGCAACTCCTCGATAGCCCTGCGAAGGATTCCGCGGCGTCCGAAGTGATCGAACCTGTCGACGACGAGCAGATTCTTACGAGTTCTCGCGATGCCGCACTGGGAGACCCGATTTTTTGGAAAACAGAAGAGCCGGAACCGGAGACCGAAGAGGAAAGTTCCGAGGCGGAGAGTCAGCAATCGACAGACCTTCCCGCTTCCGTGTGGAAACTGGGCGAAGAAACCCTGCAGAGCCAGGCGGATGCTGATTTCTTGCAGCCGGTAGAGCCGTTTGAGCTGGTGCGGGAAGAAAAAGATGATCAAGCCGGGCAGGCGTCCACCATTGTGGAATCGTCGCCGTTGCTGGCGCAGGATGCGGCCTCGCAAGCGTCTCTTACCGTGGAACCTGGAAAGCTGGAAGACCTTGCCGCGAATCCCATCGAATGGATGGCCTCAGTTCCTCCTCCGCCTGCTGAGGAAATTCCGGAGGCCGCTCCGGAATGGAGCGCGGCGGTTCCAGAGGCCGCCGATGGCGATCAGACTTCGATCCTCGAAACGGACAATTTGAAAGCCGCGCTGGCGCCACTCGCTTCGGAATCTGTTTCTTCGCTCGTCGCGGCGCCTACGGATTCCGCTTCCTTGGCGGAACCTCCACTCCCCCTGTCTCCTGCGTCCCCTTCCGCTGATCATGCGTTGGCGCAAAGCGACGAAAATGAAAAGTATTCGTTTCCCGTGCAAACCTGGGAAGAGTTGGCCGCAAACCTCCATAATAAGCCAAGCGAGCTCGTTGCGCAGCCTCACGCCTCGGCCGACGCCGATGCTCAATCTGTGTCCACGGATTTCCTTCCGCCAGTTTCGTTGCCACCGGCGCCAAGTCTCGAGGATAAGGCTCCCTCAATCCCCAGGCACGATTGGAACGATCTGGCCGCCAGCCTTAAACCCAACCGAACCGAACCTGTGGCGGAAAAAATTGAACACACGGCGGCTTCGATCGCGCGGCCTCCGGCCTTGACCGACGCCATTGCCCAACCCGCGTCCAAGGATTCCGTTCCGCCTGTTTCGATGGCGCCGGCTCCAAACCTCGAGGATACGGTTCATTCGATCCCCAAGCAGGACTGGACCGATTTGGCCGCCAGCCTTCCGCCCGACCTAAGGGAACCCGTAGCGGAGAAAGCGAAACCCGAGCCGGTTCCTGCCGCAGAGTCTCTCGCCGCACCTCACGCGAGTGGCCAGCCTGAGGCGGCGGACACCACGTCGCCTGTTTCGAAACCGTTGGCGCAAAGCCCCGAAGATTCGGCGCGTTCCATTCCCAAGCTGGATTGGAAGGACTTGGCCGCTAGCCTTCAGCAAAAACGAATCGAGCCTGTGGCGCAGAAACAAGAGCCCGCGCGGGATTCTGTTTCTCCGGTCTCAGCTGCATCCGCGGTAGACACGCGATCCACGTCCACTCCTGTCGCGCCCATCTCCGCGGCGCCCGTCGTAACCGCTGCGCCCGCCGCAGCCGCCGCAAATGCCCTGCCCACGCCGTCAAACGCCGCTGCGCCTGGGGCACCAGACCCGGCGCTGGTCGAGGCCGTCGTCCAGCGCGTTCTGGAGAAGATGCGGCCGCAAGTGGTGGATATCATCACTAAGGAATTCCTGCGGCCCGTCGTTCAGGCGCTGGTCCACCGTGAAATCACGAAGCGCTAGCAACAAGCTGAGTAGATAATCCCCTTTGCAATCTCGTAATTAAGTCCTTCCCTGTTCTCATAGCGCAAGGATGACAGCATTCGATAAAGCATGCGGTTCCAATAGGTCGATTCAACCCGTGTCCGAAGTCTTGACGAGGAGCGGGAATAGCGGGATGCGTAGATTTCTCAATCTCATGAGAGACGCATTAGTGATAAGCTCACCGTCAAACCTTGTACGGTTGCGCAACCACTTGCGCCGGAGGTGATTCACATGTCCCATGGAAATGCTCAATTGGCACTGGAGGGAAACAAAGCCCTTGTCCTTCGGTGGTTCGACGAAGTGTGGAACCAAGGCCGCCGCGAGACAATCAAGGAACTCTTTGCGGCCCAGGGTGTTCTTCACGACGGCGTAAGCACCTACCGCGGTCCGGAAGAATTCACCGCCTTCTATGAGAAGCTGCGTGCGCAGTTCTCAAAGTTTTCGATTCGGCCAATTGTTTCACTTGCGGAAGGCGATCATGCATGCGTGCATTGGTCTGCCGAGTTTGTCCATACGGAATCTGGCACACCCGTACGCATCACTGGAACGTCCGTCGTGCGCGTAAGCGACGGGCAATTTGTTGAAGCCTGGCAGAACTGGGATGCTGCTGGGCTTGCGGCCCAGCTTTCAAGGGGAAGTCCGCAGACGTGAAATCCAACCTGACCTTAAAACTGCTTCGCTACCCAACGAGGAATCCAATCTATGCTTACAGAGACTTAAACTAGGAACGTGGGCCGATCGGGGACACTCATTGGATGAGAGCAATCGGCTACTCATCGCTGACTATTCTGATGTAGGGTTGGTTCCACCTACTTGCATGAAGGCTGGCGATTCGATACTTGCTACTGTTCCCCGCTTTATCGGGCCTCATCAACTGCCCCCAACCATCTCTGTGGACGCATTTGACCCTCCGCGCGGGCGTCCGTATAGTAATTCTCTAAAACATCGGGTTGGAGAACATGCCGAGAGAAATACCCAAAGCTTACGAGCCGCAGCAGATCGAACAAAAGTGGGCCAAGAAATGGGCGGAAGAAAACCTGTTTCGCGCCGACGTGAACGCGCCGGGGCCGGTGTTTTCCATCGTCATTCCTCCGCCAAACGTCACCGGTTCGCTGCACATCGGCCACATGCTGGACCACACCGAGATCGATATCCTGACGCGCTGGCGGCGTATGCAGGGCTACAACACGCTGTATCTGCCCGGGACCGACCACGCGGGGATTTCGACGCAGCGCGTGGTGGTGCGCCAACTGGCCGCGGAAGGCATCAATTACCGCGACCTGGGGCGCGAGGCGTTTGAACGGAAAGTGTGGGAGTGGAAGGCCGAATCCGGCGGGACGATCACGCGGCAAATGCTGCAGCTTGGCGAAAGCTGCGACTGGACGCGCGAGCGGTTTACCCTGTCGCCGGAATTGTCCCGCGCGGTGACCGAAGTATTCGTGCGCCTCTATGAGGACGGGCTGATCTATCGCGGGCACTACATCGTGAACTGGTGCCCGCAATGCCGCACGGCCATCAGCGATCTCGAAACCGTTCACGAGGAGCGGCAGGGGCATCTCTGGCACATCCGTTATCCGATCGTGGGGACGAAGGAATATATGGTCGTGGCCACCACGCGGCCGGAAACGATGCTGGGCGATACTGCCGTGGCCGTTCATCCGAGCGATCCGCGCTACCAGCATTTGATTGGCAAGAGGGTTCTTTTACCTTTAATGAATCGTGAGATTCCCGTCGTAGGTGATTTCGTCGTGGACCGCGAGTTCGGCACCGGAGCGGTGAAAGTCACCCCGGCGCACGATCCGAACGATTTTGAAATCGGGCGGCGCCACAACCTGCCGGAAATTGACATCATGACCGACGACGCGAAGATGAGCGCCGCAGCGGGACCGTACGCCGGGCTTGACCGATTTGAGGCGCGGAAGCGCGTAGTCGCCGACCTGGAAGCCGCTGGCCTGCTCGAGAAAGTGGTCGATCACACGCACGCCGTCGGGGCTTGCGACCGCTGCGGTACGATCATCGAGCCGCGCGCTTCGACGCAGTGGTTCGTGAAAATGAAGCCGCTGGCTGAGCCGGCCATCGCAGCCGTTGAGCTCGGCGACGTGGAAATTGTTCCGGAAAATCGCCGCACCGAATATTTCGAGTGGATGCGCAACATTCGAGACTGGTGCATTTCCCGCCAGCTCTGGTGGGGGCACCGCATACCTACATGGTATTGCGGCGACTGCAAGGAAATTATCGTGGCGCGCGAGGCGCCGTCGAAATGCTCGAAGTGCGGTTCGGGCAAATTGACGCAGGATCCCGATGTGCTCGAAACGTGGTTCAGCTCGGCGCTCTGGCCGTTTTCCACGATGGGCTGGCCCGACGATACGCCCGATTACCGGAAATATTACCCGACCAGCCTGCTCATCACCGGATACGACATCCTGTTTTTCTGGGTTGCGCGGATGATCATGATGGGGCTGAAATTCACGGGCAATGTTCCCTTCCGTCAGGTGTGCCTGCATTCGCTGGTGCGCAACGCGGAAGGCCAGAAGATGTCGAAGTCGAAGGGAACGGGAATCGATCCTGTCGAGCTGAATGAAAAATTCGGGACCGACGCGATGCGTTTTACTCTGGCCAGCATGGCCGCGCCGGGGACCGACATCGTTTTGTCCGAAGAACGCATTCTGAGCTATCGCGCGTTCGCCAATAAAATATGGAACGCGGCGCGATTCATATTCATGAATCTAGACAAATACGAAACGCAGGCCGGCGAAACTTTGGGGGCGTTGGCTTCTCCTGATGTGCGCGCATCCGCGCCTTACACCGCGAGCGGCGAGGTGGCGCTAATTGACCGCTGGATTTTTTCGCGCCTGGCGCGCGCCACCGCGCAGGTGAACGACGCTCTGGAACATTTCCGTTTTCACGAGGCGGCGCACGTCGTCTACCATTTCTTTTGGGGCGATTTTTGCGATTGGTACATCGAATGGGTGAAGCCGGAATTGCTTTCGGCGGACCGGGCGAAATCGGCGGCCACGTGGAAAAATTTATTCGCGGCGTTCGAGAGCGCCCTGCGGCTGCTTCATCCTTTCATGCCGTTCATCACCGAAGAATTGTGGCACCAGTTGCCGCAACGCGCGGGCGCGCGTTCGATCGCCCTGGACCGTTTTCCAGAGCCGCACGCCGAGCGAATCGACGCTGCGTCCGAAGAGCAGGTTGCCCTGCTGCAGGAGATCATTTCCTCGGCGCGCAACATTCGCGCGGAAATGAAGGTCGACCAGAAGGCCAAACTCCCCGCGCAACTTGGCCCTGCGACCGCCTCCGTCCAGTCCAGCGTGGAACGGAGCGCCGATACGATCTTGCGGCTTGCCAACCTTGCTTCCCTTTCGCTCGCCAAGCCGCCCTTTGATTCGACAAAGGGGGTCGTGCGCTCAAACAAGGATTTCGAGCTATTCATCGCATTCGATGCCGCGATCGATGTACCAGCCGAAGTCGCGCGTTTGCGAAAGGAAAAGGATCGCCTCGAGAAAGATATTGCCGCGAAGCAGTCGCGACTCGAGGATGAAACTTTTCGGAGCCGTGCGCCCGAGCACATCGTGAAGGGGCTCGAATCGACGCTCGCCGAGCGCCGCGCGGAGCTAGAGAAAGTGAAAGAGCGCATCGCTCAACTCGAAACAAATCTCAGCGCATCGTCATAATAGAGCTCCTGGAAGGCGTGCCGCAGATGGCCAATCATCGAACCTCGTGAGTTCGCATTCAAAGAGGTTCGATCTCGGCGCTGAAAGCGCCGTGGGATATTAGCCCAGGGCAACGCCCTGGGTTCGGGGTCGATTGATGTGGCGCCCTGAAAGGGCGCAGGGATCCTCCGCCCTTTCAGGGCGGATTGCAAATCATAGACACGTTCCCGGGGTGTTGCCCCGGGCTGATTACCTCCGCGCCGTTGGCGAGTTAAGGCGGTTGAGGCTCCGAAAATTGAGATTGTCACGAAGTGATCGGGAAAGATTTAAAGTAGGCCTTTTTTAAACGGAATCATTTAGATATTTTACAGGACAGATCCGTAACATTTCATGGCGCAAACAACTCTTCCTGGCACGACCGACCGGCGCATCGACGCGCTTCTTGCGGTGCTCGCGGACAACGCGATGATCGTGATCAGCGGCACGAAAATCGCCCGCGAAATTGGCGTGACGCGCGGGACGGTGTGGAACTGGATCGAAAAGCTGCGCGCCCTTGGAGTCCGAGTAAAAGGCCATATGGGCAGCGGCTATCAGATCGAAAAGGTGCCCGACATTCTGGCGCCGAAGCTGCTGCATCGGCGGCTGCACCCAGGACCGCTCGGAAAACGCATCTACCATTTTTTCAAGATTGACTCGACCAATTCCGTCGCGATGATATTGGGAGAACGCGGCGAGCCGCATGGAACCGTCGTCATCGCCGAGGAACAGACGGCGGGGCGCGGGCGCGCCGGGCACACGTGGCACTCGGAAAAGACGAATGGTATTTACATGACCGTGTTGCTGCGTCCGCCGATTGCGCCGCAGCAGGCGCCTCTCATCACCCTTGCGGCGGGACTCGCGGTGCGCGAAGCTATATTGGAGCAGACCGGGCTTGCGCCCGACTTGCGCTGGCCGAACGATTTGCTTTTCGGCAGGAAAAAGTTCTGCGGCATCCTGACGGAAATGAACGCGGAGCAAGACCAAATTCATTTCGTGGCCGTGGGTATTGGCATCAACGTGAATCACGACCGAATTCCGGAAGAACTGTCCAAGATCGCCACGTCGCTGCGCATCGAGACCAAACGCGCGCAATCCCGCGTAGAAATCGTCGCGCGGTTGCTGCGGCACCTCGACTCCTACTACAATCGCTTCGTGGACGAAGGGCCGGGAGCGATTGTGGCGCGCTTTTCCGAAGTTTCTAGTTTTGCCCGCGGAAAGCGCGTGCGGATCGAAACCCCGTCCGAAACTTATACTGGCACGACGGAAGGACTCGAACCCGGCGGCCTTCTGCGTGTGCGGCGGGACGACGGGCGGGTACTGCCGGTGATTGCGGGTACTCTCTCCGAGGCGGATTGATGCTGCTGACACTGGATGTCGGAAACACGAACACGGTGCTCGGATTTTTCCGAGGCACGGAACTCGTGGCGCACTGGCGGCTGACGACGGCGCGCGATCAGACGGTGGACGAATACGGCATCCTGACGCGAGAACTTTTTACGCTGGCGGGGATCGATCCGGCGTCGGTCAGCGGCGTGATCATCAGCTCGGTCGTGCCGCCGCTCAATTCGACGCTCGAGGAAATGTCGGTGCGGTATTTTCGTGTGAAGGCACTGTTCATCGAGCCGGGCGTGAAAACCGGCATGCCCATTCTGTACGACAACCCGCAGGAAGTGGGCGCGGACCGGATTGTCAACTCCGTGGCGGCGTTCGCGAAATACGGAGGCCCGTGCATCGTTGTGGATTTCGGCACCGCCATCAATTTTGACGTGATTTCCGCGCGCGGCGAATACATGGGCGGGGTGCTGGCGCCCGGGATCGGCATCTCGGCTGAGGCGCTTTTTTCGCGCGCGGCGCGATTGTTTCGTGTCGAGATCAAGGATCCCGGAAAAATCATCGGTACGAACACAATGCAGTCGCTGCAGTCCGGCCTGTATTATGGATACGCGGACCTGGTGGATGGAATCGTGACGCGCATCAAGGGCGTGATCGGCGAATCGGCGCGTGTGATCGCGACCGGTGGGCAGGCGCCGCTGATCGCACGGGCCTCGCGGCACATCGAAATCATCGACGAATTTCTAACCCTGGAAGGGCTGCGCATCGTGTGGGAGCGGAACCACGCGGCGAATCGCACTTCCTCGAGCGGCGCCGAAAAAACGCCCGTTCCTCTTTCCGCCACGAAGGAAAGAAAACAACAATCTTGAATTCCCGCGAAGCGATGGCCGAACTGAACTATTTTAATTATTTCACCGAAATCGAAGAATATTTCTGGCAGAAGCGCGGCGCGCACCTTTTGGTCTCCCCGCTGGATTGGGCCATTGTCGAGACGTGGCAGAAGGCGGGCATTCCTTTGTCGGCGGTATTGAAAGGCATCGATCGAGCTTTTGAAAGCTTTGCGCGGTCGAGGCGCGCCGCAGGCGGGCGGCAATTGAAGACGCTGTCTTATTGCGTCGAGGCCGTGCTCGACGCCGCCGAGGAAGAAAAGGAAACCGCGGCCGGAACGGGGCCCGTCGCGGCGAGCGCGAAAAAACAGGAAGAAACATTTTCGCGCGAATTATTACGCGCCTTCTTCAACAGAAATGTCGAGCGCCTTTCGGCCGCGGGCGCGGCCGTGCGCGCTGGGCAACCGGAGCTCGCCTCGCGCGTGGAAGAAACGCGCGCGCGCCTTGCAGAAATGTTGCCGCTCGTCGATTCTCCCGGCGCGATCGACTTCGAAGACTTGGAAAGGCGGCTGACCGTCGCCGAAGAAAAGCTAACCGCCGCGCTGACCGCCGGCGCGCCGGAAGAATTTCTCCTTGACCTCCGCCGTGAAATGGACCACCAGCTCGCGCCCTACCGCCGGAAAATGACCGCCGCACAACTTTCGCAGCTCGAGCGGCAATACATGCAGAAACGCCTCTGGGAGCGCTATAATCTACCTCGCCTGAGTTTGTTCTACCTGACCTGAGGCCCCCGGCCAAGGATCACACCCTCCGCAGCGGAAAGCGACCCGAATGGAAGTGCGAATCGAGAAACTTGTGTATGGCGGCGACGGACTGGCGCATCACGACGGCCACACCGTGTTTGTTCCTCTGGTCCTTCCGGGAGAGCTCGTTGAGATTGAATCCTCCGCACGAAAGAAAAAATTCATTCGCGGGCGGCTCGAGCGCGTCGTGGAAGCTTCCACGGATCGCGTGCCCGCGCCCTGCCCGCACTATGGGCGCTGCGGCGGCTGCCAATATCAGCACATGCCGTACGAAGCGCAGCTTCGCTACAAGGCGGAAATTCTGCGCGAGACGCTGGGACGCATCGGGCGCATCCAATGGACGGGCGCGATCGAGACGCAGGCGTCGCCTCCGTTTGGCTATCGCATTCGCGCTCAATGGAAGCTGCGCGCGAATCAGCAGGGCGCCACAGGAAGCGCGGGGATCGGCTATTTCGAGATGGGAAGCACGAAGCTTTGCGCCGTCACGGAGTGCACGATTCTTTCGCCGCGGCTCGCCGACACGCTTTCCCGGCTGCGCGCGATGGTTTCGCAGGGCAAAGTGCTTTCTGCAATCGATGAAATCGAAGCGTTCGCCGATTCCGATGATGAAAAAATTCTTCTGAATCTTTCCGCCGAGCGGCTGGCTGACTCTCCCGAATCCATCGCGGCTGCCCTGCGCGAATCCTTGCCGAATGTGGAATCGATTCTTATACAGGACCGGCGCGCCGACAAATTTCACCTGGATGGCCCGGGGTATCTGACGTACGCGGTTGGTGGCGTTCCCTACCGCGTCGGCCACCTTTCGTTTTTTCAAGTGAATCGATACCTGGTCGAGCCGCTCGTGAACGCCGCGATCGGAAACGAGCGTGGACGGCTGGCGCTCGATTTGTTCGCGGGCGTGGGATTGTTTACCGTGGCACTGACGAGGCAATTCGAGCGCGTCATCGGTGTGGAATCGAATTTGGCTGCGGCTAAGGATCTCGAGACCAATTTGAAGGCGAGCGGTGGCGCGTCTCCCTCTTCGCGCAACGTCACGGCCGAGGGTTTTCTTTCCCGCTGGCATGAGACGCCTGACTTGGTGGTCATCGATCCACCGCGCTCCGGAGTGGAGACGGAAGCGCTCGCGCATCTCACAAAACTCGCTCCCGCGCGCATTCATTACGTTTCGTGCGACCCGGCCACTTTGGGCCGTGATCTCGCCCAACTCGTTGGCACGAACAGTGCCGGACCATATGAGATCGAGAGCATGAATTTGTTTGACATTTTCCCACAAACCTATCATATGGAGGTGTTGGTGAGGCTCAAACGGCGCGCATGAAGCTCCCTTCCCTCTTCCCCGTCGCCTTTTTCGCGGGAGGAATTCTCCTCTCGATCGAGCTGAAGAACTTTGCCCTGGCCAGCCCTCGCATATTTATATTTGCCGCGCTGCTGTTTCTGCTCATCGGATACCTTTCCCTACGACGAAATTCGATACCCGTTGCCGCGCTCTTCGCCGCGGGCGCGTGGCTATCTCTTGGCGTGGCTGCCTCCCTGCTGGAACGCGCATCCGCTCCTTCCAATCTTGCCAGCACACTGATCGAATCCGGGAAGATGGATGCGGGGACGGCGTTGCGCTGGCGAGGCCGCTTGCGCGGCGATCCGCTGCAATTGCCATGGGGCATGCGCTATGAAATCGATCTGGAGGAAGTGGAATCCGCGCGGGGCATCACGCCGGTCGCCGGCGGCCTGCGATTGACGTACTACAATGCGGATTCGCCGAGCGCGACGCCGCCCGCGGCGCGCGCCGGGGATCGCATCGAGGTTCTTGCGAAGGCTCGCCCTGTGCTCAATTATGGCGATCCCGGGAGCTTTGATTTTCGCGGCTATCTTGCTCGGCAGAATATTCAATTGCAGAGCGCGCTACGCAATGGGCAGTTGCTGACGGTCATAAGCCATCCTCGATTGACGCTTTCGGACCGCCTTGCCCGCGTGCGCGGACGTCTCCTCCATTCGCTGAACGAACTATTCGTGTTGCAGCCGGAAGAAGGCGCGCTCGCTCGCGCCATGCTGCTCGGCGACCGCAGTTTCGTGGAGCGCGATCGCGTGGTGGATTTTCAGAAGACGGGCGTCTACCACGTTTTGGTGCTCGCCGGACTTCACGTGGGGGCGCTCGCCGCGTTTTTTCTCTGGGCCGGTCGGCGCCTGCGCCTCGCGTTGTTCCCACGCATTCTCCTGACGATTCTGGCGCTCGCGGCGTATGCGTGCATCGTCGAGGATCGCCCGCCGATTGTGCGCGCCGTCCTGATGGCCACGTTGTTTTTGTCTGCGAAACTCGTTTATCGCCGCATGGATCTCCTTAATGTGGCGGGCATTTCCGCGTTCGTGATTCTCGCCGCGCGCCCGTCGGAAATCACCGATGCCAGTTTTCTGTTGTCATTTTCCGCGGTGGCCGCGATCGGAGCGATCGCCGTGCCCTTGATCGCGCTCTCGAGCGAACCTTACCGGCTCGCGCTCAACCATCTATCCGACGTGACGCGCGATGCCCCTCACGCCCCGCGCTTGATTCAATTCCGATTGGAAATGCGCGCCGCGGCCGCATGGATTTCCGCGCGCCTGCCTCGCTTCGTGGCGCCCTTCGGATCGGACCTATTGGTGCGCCCCTTGCGTGCCGCTCTTTATTTCTGGGAGATCATTTTTCTTTCCGCCATCCTACAGTTCGGGATGCTTCCCCCGCTCGCATATTATTTTCATCGCGTCACGTTGGCAGGCCCCTTGGCAAACGTTCCCGCGCTATTGCTGACTGGATTGGCTGTCCCCTTTGGGTTCCTTACACTTGCCGCTTCTCTAGTGTCGCACGCGCTTGCGGCGTGGCCGGCGAGAGTTCTTGGAATGATTCTCGCCATGCTGGACGCGGCCGTGCAATGGTTCGCCGGTTGGCATGGCGCAAGCTACCGCATTCCGGGGCCGCCGCCGGTTCTTCTGGCGATATTTGCCGCGGCTGTGATGGCCTTTTCCGCGGCCATTCGAGTTCGCTGGAAAGTGTGGTGGTCATCGAGCGCCGTCATTGTTTTGCTGGCTGCGGCGATGCTCATTGCGACACACCCCTTTTCGCCGAGCCTCGCGCCTCAGCATCTGCAATTGACGGTACTCGATGTGGGCCAAGGCGACAGCCTTTTTCTATCCTTTCCGCGCGGACGCACCATGCTGGTCGACGCCGGCGGCGAGCTTGGAAATTTTCATCAAGGAGGGATGCGCTCTGGGATCGACGTGGGCGAAGATGTCGTTTCGCCGTATTTATGGTCGCGTGGGATCAAACACATCGACGTGGTCGCGCTCACGCATGCGCACGAGGATCACCTGGGCGGGCTTCCCGCCATTTTTGAAAATTTTCGCGTCGCCGAATTTTGGGTTGGGCGCGACATTCACAGCACGGCTTACCGGCAAGTTGTCGCCGCCGCGCGCGCGCACGGCGTGCTGATCCGGCACTTGAAGCAGGGCGACGCGTTCTCTGAAGACGGCGTGTCGGGCAGCGTTCTGTGGCCGGACGATCTTTCCGAGGGCCAGTCCGCGAAGAACGATGATTCGCTGGTCCTGCGCTTGACCGAGGGCTCGGAATCGTTGCTGCTGGCGGGAGATATCGAGCGGCCATCGGAGCGCAGGATCCTGGCCGAGGAACAAACTTTGGGAGTAAATTTTCTGAAGGTGGCGCATCACGGCAGCAAGACTTCCACGACCGACGCATTTCTATCCGCGGCGCATCCGGCCTTCGCGGCGATTTCCGCGGGGAGAGGAAACATTTTCGGCCATCCTTCGCCGGAAGTGACCGAGCGGCTGGAGGCGGCGGGCGTGCGCGTATACCGCACCGATCGCGACGGCGCCGTCACCGCGAGCACCGATGGCAGGGCGTTGAGTGTGAGCACCTTTCTGGGCCACAGGTAGGACGGGCTTCAGCCTGTCGGTTTTTCTTGCGCGCAAATCTAAACCCAGACAGGCTGAAGCCCGTCCTACTTCAACATTACGATGATCCAAAGGATGGCCATGGCCACGGCGAGGCCAATGGCCGCTTCGTACTCCCGATTCTGCTTGTAGAGCGGCCACGAAAAACGTTCCGTCGAAGCCACCGCGGGAGAAAGGCGCGGCCAGAATGCGGGGACTTGCGAGGCGTATTGCAGAAAAGCGTCGCCGTACAGCGTCGTGAGTTCGCCTTGTTCCCGCCGAATGACCACTGGATAAAAAATAGCGAGATAGGCCGCCAGCAACAAAGTGGAAATCCAAGAGTGGCTGGCCACCGAAAATCCCGCGGCCAGCAACACACTTCCCAGATACAACGGGTTTCGTGTGAATGCGTAAGGCCCCGAGACCGCCAATTGCTTGTGTTTGCGAAGATGTCCCGCGGCATATCCGCGCAGGAGCAGGCCCAGAAATGCAACGCCCACTCCGCAGAGCAGCCACTTCACCTGCGGACGCGCGAACACGAACGCCGCAATGCCGACCGGGTATCCCACCCGGACGCGCCAGCGGATCCAAAAATTTGTCGTGGAACTCACCGCGGGCCCTTCAAAAGCGAAGCCGTCGCAGCCAGCACGTCTTCGACGGTAATGCGCAGCATCGCCGCCGAATAATCCGAGCGCCGCTTGTAGCTGATCTCCTCCGGCCGCGCCTTGTGCACGATGGCCGCGCCGGGCGCGAACGGGCCGTTGCGCGCCGGGTCGGTGGGGCCATACAAGCCGACGACTGGGGCACCGAGAGCAGCCGCCAAATGAAGCGGGCCGGAATCCGCCGCGACGACGCAGCGAGCGTGCGACAGAAGCCCCATCAATTCCTCCAGCGCCGTGGCGATGACCGCGGGGCGAGCGGGGGCTGCCGCGCGAGCCACTTCCTCCGCGAGGGATATTTCACCTGGTCCGTGAATCACCACCACATGCATTTTATTTTCCGTTTCAAACTCGCGGCAAAATTCGCCGTACCGTTCCGCCGGCCAGCATTTCGCGCGCCAACTTCCGCCGGGGCCGACGACGATGTACTCTCCACCGATTCCAAGCTCCTGTAGGCGCGCACGAATCGAGGCCGCGCCTCCCGCCGGGACTCGCAACGGATACGCCGGCGCTGCGGGGCGCGACGCTCCCGCCCGCTCGGCGAGCGAATAATTCAGCTCGGCAACGTGGCGGCCGGTTGGAGTGACGCGCTCGGTATAGAACATGGCCGCGCCCTCTTCGCGCGCCCAGGCGCGGTCAAAACCGATGCGGCGGCCCGCGCCGGAAAGAGCGGCAAGCAGGGATGACTTATAAAGTCCCTGAAAATCGATGGCACATGTGTAATGGTTTTCGCGCAGGCGCTGCACGCATTCGATCGCGCCCCACACCGACCGGCGGTCAAACGGGATCACATTGTCAATCGCGGGGCTCCCCTCAATCACCGGCGCCCATTTCCGTTCGACGACCCAATCGATTCTGGCGCGAGCATGCGCGGCCCGCAGCGCGGCAACCGCCGGAACCGTGTGCAGGATGTCGCCCAGCGCCGTCAGCCGCACGACAAGAAAACGTTCCTCGGGCTCACTCATCGCGGCTCGGCGCGATGACGTCGTTCTGGAGAATCCGGCGCACCGCATCCCTTAGATTCTCTGCCAGGGCGTCGGGCTGCCTGGGCCAAGTGCCGCGATGCAATTCGTATTCTCCGCGTCCGTATCCGGTCATCACCAGGATTCCGCGCGCCCCGGCCACGTGGGCCATTTCGAGATCCGCGTAGCGGTCGCCCACCACCCACGAGTCGGCCAAGTCCAGCGCATGCTCGCGGGCCGCGCGCTCGAGCATTCCCGGGTTCGGTTTGCGGCATTCGCAGACATCCTCCGATTTGTGCGGGCAAAAATAGATCGCGTCGATCCAGGCGCCACGCGCCGCCAGTTCCGTCACCATTTTCTTGTGGACTTCGTGCACCAGCGATTCCGGGAAAATGTTTCGCGCGATGCCGGACTGGTTGGTGATGACGATGACCGCAATGTCCGCCTCATTCAGCTGGCGGATGGCTTCGGCGGCAAACGGAAAAATTTGGAAGCGGTCGATGTGGTTGACGTAGCCCATTTCCTCGCTGATCGTGCCGTCGCGGTCCAGAAACACGGCTCGGCGCAACGGTTGCGTCTCAGGCATTCTCGGCGCTCCGAGCGGGAATATTTCTCGGCAAGTGTTTCAGGCGGAGAGCGGCGGCAAACACGGAATCCACCGGAATTCGCTCCATGCATCGATGATCCACCGGACACCGCCGCAAAAAACACGGACTGCAGGAAACAGTTTCGCGGATCAAAGTGAATTGTTCGGTCACAGGAGCTGTGCCAGCAGGATCCGTCGGACCAAAAATTCCGATGACCGGAAGACCCGCCGCGGCGGCCACGTGCATGGCCCCGGAATCGTTGCCGATAAAGGCCGAGCAGGAAGAAAACAGCGCGGCCAGATCGCGCATGGGCGTCTCCCCTACCAGCGAAATGGCGCGCGATTTCATACTCGATCGAATGCGATCTGCAATTTCCCTCTCTCCCGGCGTGCCAAAAAATATCACATCGGCGGAGCATTCTGTAATCAAGCGATCGGCAAGGTGCGCAAAACGTTCCGGAGGCCAGCATTTCGCGGCGCCGTAGGAAGCGCCGGGAGCGATCGCGCAGCGCCATGCGTTTTCTCTCGCGCCTGCGCCCCGCAGCGCGGATTCCGCTGCGGCGCGAGCCGCTTCCGAAACGAGCAAGCGAATCGGATGGATAGCGGGCGACGCCCCGATCCAACCCACGCGGCGCAGCAATTCGAGATAGTAATGCGATTCATGCCGCGGGATCTCGCCCTCTTGCGGCACCCGAATCTCTTTCGTGAGAAGAGGGCCACGCGCGTCCCGGGCGTATCCGACGCGCTCGGGAATTCCCGCGCGCCACGCCAACCACGCGGCGTCAAACGCATTTTGCAAGAGGACGGCGATGTCGAATTTTTCGTTTCGCAACTTGCTGGCAAGCCGCTCTCTGCCAAGCCAGCCGCGATGGCTTCCGCGAAAGTCATATTGTAGAATCCGGTCGACAAACGGTTGGCCTGAATACAAGTCCGCGACAGCAGGCCGCGCTAAAATGCAGATCTCGTAGCCCCCCCGGACGCGGCGGATCGTTTCGAGAGCCGGGATCGCCATCACCGCGTCGCCAACCCAATTCGGAGCGCGCACCAGAATTTTCATCGGGCGTCGCCCGCGTTTCCATGCCGCAGCGCGCCTGTAACAGCGCCCCAAAAATCATCCGGCAGTTCTAAAGAAATCCGGCAACAATACACAGGCAACGCGGCAAACTGGACGTTTCGCAAGTTCCAGACATCTTTTTCCGTGCACAGCAGCGCGTCGGCGTGGCAATTTGCCGCGGACTGTTCCAGTTCCGCCGCCTCGCGCGCGGTGTACACATGATGATCCGCAAAGCTGTTTTGCCGCGCCACCTGGAACTCCCAATTGCGCAAATCGTCGAAAAACGCGGTGGGATTGCCAATTCCGCAAAACGCCAAAAATCGCGCCTGCCGCCAATCCTGTTGCGACAGGGCTACGTCAAGCCTCGGAACGCGCAGGACGCTTTCGAGGCGCGTGGAAGCATAAAAAATGGGGCAGCGAGTGTACCGGCGAACAATCGCTTCGACAGCGGGCGAAGACGCTTGCACGCTTCGCGTGATGACTACAATGTCCGCGCGCCGCAGCCCCGAGAGCGGCTCGCGCAAGCGGCCCGCGGGCAGCACCATGCCGCCGCCAAAAGGATCCGTTGCATCCACGAGGACGATGTCGGCATCGCGCGACAATTTCAAATGCTGAAAACCGTCGTCCAGCACAAACCAATCGACTCCGTGCCGCGCCAAGGCCATGCCGTTCCTGTACCGGTCCGCCCCGACGCCAAGCTGAACTTTTCCCGCGAGCCGCTCGCGCAAGAGCGCGACTTCATCGCTCTGCGGAACGCCGCTCGCGCCGGCATCCGCAGTCCCTCGATACCCACGCGTCAGAATTGCCGTGTGCTTCCCTTCCTCGGCGAAGCGCTCCGCAATCGCCAACACCATTGGCGTCTTGCCCGTGCCACCCACCGTCAGATTCCCTACGCCGATCACAGTCCCCGGCAACTTGCGCTTCCGGAAAATGCCCCGCGCATAGCACCAGGCTTTCACGCTCGCCGCCAAGGAATAGAGGAGCGAAAGCGGCCACAGCAGGCGAAGCCATCCCGGAGAGCGCTTCACGCCACGCTCCGATCTGCACCCATCGCACGCTCGATCTGAACCAGGGCACGCTCTGTCGCGCCGCGGTTTCGCTCCACCAATTCTCGCGCGCATGCACCCAGGCGAGCCGCGCGCTCCGGTTCCCGAAGCAAACTTCCCCACGCCGCGCCCAAATCGTCTGGGCTCTTCACCTGGATCGCAGCGCCCGCCGCGAGAAATTTAGCCGCCATTTCGCGAAAATTTTCCATCGAAGGCCCGTAGATCGGAACTTTGCCGAAAGCAGCCGGCTCGAGAATATTGTGCCCGCCGCCGGGAACGAGCGAGCCTCCCACAAACACAGCGTCGGCCATGCGATACAATCCGGCCAGTTCGCCAATGCTGTCGAGCAGGAGCACGTTCCGCAACTCGGAAAGCGCGGCGCTGCCCGCTCCGTTGAGCGAAAGGTCGCGGCGGCGCAGCACGTTTCGGCCCGATTCGGCGACGATGGCCGCCGCGTTGTCGAATTGTTCCGGCTTCCTCGGCGCGAGGATCAAGAGCGCCCGCGGGAATTCGCGCTCGACGTCCGCGAATGCCCGCAGGACCAAAACCTCTTCGTTGGCAAGCACACTGCCGGCGACGACAACGGGGTGGCGATTGCTCCTTGCCAGCTCGGCCTCGAGCCACGCGGAAAGAGCGTTTTCGGTTGGCGCGGCGAGGTCGTATTTCAGATTGCCAGTGACGAGGACTCGCTCAGCCGGTGCGCCCAAGGCGATCAGGCGCGCCGCGTCCTCTTCGCTTTGCATCAGGAAAAGCTCCGCGTCGCCCAACACTTTTTCTAGAAAACCAGCGAGCGCTCCTGCGGAATACGAAAGCGCGCGCTTGTAGCCCCGGAACGAGCGCTCCGAGAGCCGCCCGTTCACGAAGATAACAGACGCCCCGGCGCGTCGGCATTCACGCAGAAAATTAGGCCAGATTTCGGTCTCCACGACAATCACCGCGCCCGCGCGGGAAGCCGTAAGGGCCCGCCCGACAGGACCGCGCCAATCCAACGGAAAATAAAATATCGCGTCGGCAAACGGCATCCGCTCGCGCGCGAGTTTCTGGCCCGTGGCCGTGGTGGTGGAAACGACGAGGCGGCGCCGCGGAAACTTCTTCTTTAGTTGCTGCGCGAGGGGAAGCACCGCAAGAACTTCGCCGACGGACACCGCGTGAATCCAGATCGATTTTTCCGCCGTGCCGGGCGAGTTTCCCGCGCCGCGCAACTCCGGCGGAAATCTCCATCCCAGGCGTTCCGGAAGATTGCCGAGGTATTTTCGCTGGATCATCCCACGAACCAAAAAATAGGGCGAGAGCAGGAGCACCCCCGCGGCGGTCAACAAGCTATAGAGCGCATACATCCCAAGTGGCCCTCGGCGAGCCGTCTCCTGTCTTGGAAAAACGTAGAACGATCTCCATCCCGCCTGCAAAACGGATATTATACGCATCGCAGTCGCCGGCATACCAATCGTGCGGTCGCATTTTCGGTGAACAGCCACTCTTGGCTGTCATCGCGAAACTTCCGCTAAGCCCGAGGACGGCCAAGAGCGGCAGTCCCACCGGCGAACCTATTTCCAGGAAGGCGCATCCTAGCCAACCAGACATGCTCCGTGCAATTCTTGCCGTCGCATTGCTCTTCCCTCTCGGCGCGCTGAGCCAAACCGCGCCCCCTGACCCGCTGTCGGTCCACCCGCACGATGCGCATCAGGACCTGGCCATCGCCGCCGATCCTTACATCAACGGCGAGCGCTACAAGAAAGATGTCTTCGGCAAGAATTCTTTCTACGCGGCGGGCATCATCGCCATCGACGTTTATTTCCGGAACGATAATAACGCGCCGATTCGGCTCAACCAGGGAACGATCCAGCTCGTCATTTCTCAGCCTGGCCAGGAACGTCAGCGCTTGGGCGCTATTTCTCCCGAGGAAGTTGCCGACCGCACACTCTTAACCGCCGGCTCCAATGTTCGCGCTCGCCGTCCGTTCCCATTCCCCGGCTCCCCCTCGATCACGCCGCCTCACAACAAGGAATGGTCGGAGATGACCACCACGCTTCGCGCCGTCGCGCTCGGCACCGATCTTCTGCCGCCCCACGCCACCACGCACGGATTCATCTTTTTCGATATGAACCACGACTTTGGCGCGATCCACTACGCGCACCTTTACATTCCGGACCTCGCCTTTATGGGGGACAACAAAGCCCTCTTCTTTTTCGAGATCGACCTGGCCGATTCTTCTTCAAAATAATTGGCTCGACCGATTCGCGGACTAGACAGGTGGCGCCGGCATCTTGCCGGCGGTTGTTGTATTTGCATCGCGGCACAAAATCGCCGGCGGGACGCCGGCGCTACGAAAAACCACCGCGCTAGAATGTCGGGACACGACATGTCGTGCCCCTACGTCCTGGAATACGTCTTGGAACACGAATTTGCCGAACGCTTCCACCTCGGATAGAATGTTACTTTCCAAACGGCCAACCCGCCAACATGACGCTCCTTGACGAATTAAATTCCGGGCAGCACGAAGCCGCAACGACTCTGGAAGGCCCCGTCTTGATTCTGGCCGGGGCGGGCACGGGCAAGACGCGCGCCATCACCTACCGAATCGCGCACTTGATCGAGCAGGGCGTGCCCGGCAGCGCGATCCTGGCCGTGACGTTCACCAACAAGGCCGCGGCGCAGATGAAGGAACGCGTCCGCGATCTTCTCGTCCGCCGTGGCAAGGCGTACGACGATCCGTGGATCGGAACGTTTCACGCGTTTTCCGCTTGGCTGCTGCGCCGCGAAGCGAAGCGCCTCGGCCTGCCTCGCGATTTCAAAATTTATGACGCCGACGATCAGAACGCGGCCGTGAAGCTAGCGCTCCAACATTTGAAGATCGAGGATCCGGGAGAGAAAATCCGCGGCCTGCTTGAGCGAATCAGCTTCGCCAAAAATCATGCGCAGACCCCCACGCAGATTGCCGCCGAGGCCGCCAAGCACAATGACCCGCTGGGAATTACCGCGTCCAAAGTGTACGGAGAATACGAAAACATTCTGCGCAAGGCCGGCGCTCTCGATTTTGACGACCTGCTGCTGCGCGCCGTTCAGGTTCTGCGGGAATTCCCGGATGCGCGCTCGGCCTGGCAGTCGCGTTTCCGGTACATTCACGTCGACGAATATCAGGATACCAACCGCGTGCAGTACGATTTGCTGCGGCTGCTGGTCAACGAATCGCGCAATTTGTGCGTGGTCGGCGACGAGGATCAATCCATCTACCGCTGGCGAGGCGCCGATATCGGCAACATTCTGCGCTTTGAGGAAGATTACCCCGGCGCACGCGTCGTTCGGCTCGAGGAAAATTACCGCTCGACACAAACAATTCTCGACGCCGCTGCCGGAGTCGTCTCAAAAAACCGCCGCCGTCTCGGGAAGAATCTCAGGGCCACACGCTCCTCTGGCGGCAATCTGGCGTTCTTTGAAGGGCGCGACTCGAAGGCCGAGGCTGAGTACGTGGCCGACGCAATCCGCATCCTTCACGCGGAAGACCCGGCGGTTCACGTCAGCGTGCTCTACCGCACCAACGCGCAGTCGCGCTCCTTTGAAGAGGCCCTGCGTTCTCGCGGAATGCGCTACCGCATGCTGGGCGGATTTTCGTTTTACCAGCGCGCCGAGGTGAAGGATGCGCTGGCCTATGCTCGCCTGGCGATTTTTCCGGACGACGACATTGCCCTACTGCGAGTAATCAACACGCCCCCGCGCGGCATCGGAAAAACATCCATCGACTCGCTTTCCGCCGTGGCACGGCAACACGATATTTCCCTGTGGGCGGCCATCGTCAAGATGCTGGAACCTTCCGCGCCGGGCCGCTCCCTCGCGCCGCTCCGGGATTTCCATGAATTAATCGAAAGCCTGCGGCAGGAAATTTCCTCTTCCTCGCCCGCGGATTTCCTGCAGTCCATCCTGACGCGCAGCGGATATCTCGACATGCTCTTGCAGCGCGACAACAGCGAGGACACAGCGCGCGCCGACAACCTGCGCGAACTCGTCAACGCCATGGCCGAAGGCGCCGAGCGCGGCGAAACGCTGACCGACTTTCTCGACCGCGCCGCGCTCGTCAGCGACGCCGACAACTTTGACGAAGACGCGCAGGTCACGCTGATGACGCTGCACAGCGCCAAAGGCCTCGAATTCGATCACGTTTTCCTGACTGGCATGGAGGAAGGCATCTTCCCGCACAGCCGCTCGCAAAACGATAATGAAGAGCTCGAGGAAGAGCGCCGCCTGTGCTACGTTGGCATGACGCGCGCCAAGCAAACGCTGACGCTGACGCGAGCCGTCTATCGCCGGATGTACGGCTCCGAGCGCCTCACCGGCTCGATGCCTTCGCGCTTCTTGCAGGAGGTGCCTGCGGAACTGATCGAAACCGCCTCCGGGTCCCTCGCCGAAGCCGGCGAGACGCGCCGCTACGAGCCCGATCCCGAGTACTCCTACAGCGAAGAGGAATTTTCGCGCCGCGTAAAACGCATCGCTTCCCCCTCTTCGCGCGCCGCGACCCCGGCCCCCAGCCGCCCGCGTTCCAGCCCTTCCCCGCGCCTCGGCAAGCAGAACGCCAATCCCCTGATCGGCCAGCGCGTTCGCCACGCCACCTACGGTACAGGCACCATTGTCGCTGTGGAAGGCGATGAGCCGGACCGCAAGTTCACCGTCCGATTCTCCGATCACGGCACGAAAAAGCTAGTCGAGCAGTACGCCAACCTGAGTTGGGCGTGAAGTAGGACGGGCTTCAGCCTGTCGCTTTTGCGAGCGCGCCGCCAAGCAAAACCATATTCTTCACGAGCCGAGCAGCGGGCCAACCGGAAGGGCGTGGGAAGAACTGGGAAAAAGGGATCAAAATCGCGGCATTTCGCCCACTCGAAATCCCTGACCGACGGTCATACGGAGCCAAAAAATCACGCGTACGGTCCTGTCGATTAAAGACGGGGCATTTTTCCACATGCCTGTCTGCTTTTCGTGTAGGCAACGAAAAGCGACAGGTTGAAGCCTGTCCCACAAAAAACGGCACGCCTTCAAAAAATTTGAAAGCGTGCCGCGGAAAACACGAAACCGAACCGCCTGGCTAGACCTTCACGATAATGATAACGAGAGTCAGAAGCGCGAGCGTCTCGATGAACACGAGGCCGAGAATCATCGCCGCGCGGATGGCTCCTGCCGCGCCCGGATTGCGGGCCATGCCTTCGCATGCGGAAGAGGCCACGCGCGATTGCGCGATGGCTCCGCCGAAGGCCGCGAGGGCCATGCCGAACGCAGCGGAAATGGCCACCCAATTCGTGCCCGCCATGGCCGGGGCGGCCGCAGCCTGAGCGAACGCCGCGGGACTTGCTAGTAATGCACCCGCCAGCGCTCCAAACACATACAGTGTCTTTCTCATCTTTTCCTCCTATGAATTGCCGCCAAGAGGTGGTTCCCGGATCATCGCAAAGCAACCGGTCTCACTTTGAAACGGCTTTACAACCTTGAAGCGAACAGGAAGTCGGATTAATGCTCGTCCGCTGTGGCGATTCCAATGTAAATCGCGGGTAGCAGCGTAAAGACGTATGCCTGAATGATGGCCACAAAAATCTGCAGGGCGATGAAAGGCAGCGGGAAGAGGGCCGGGAAAATGCCCATCCCCGCGCCTAAGATCGGCGACTTTGCCAGGCCCCAGATCACCGGCTGGACGAACAATCCAAGGAAAATGACGTAAAGCAGGTCGCTCGCAAAAATGTTGGCCCAGAGACGGACCGTTAGGGAGAGCAGGCGCGCGGCGGTACTGATGAGTTCCACGGGAAAGAGCAGAATGCCCAAGGCCCAGTCACCCGCCGTCCTGGGCGAGCCGGCGAACGTAAGGAAATAATAGCCAACCGTGTGATGCCTGATTCCCTGCCAGTTGAAATACAAGAAGGTGACAATCGCGCAACCCAAGGGCACCGAGATTACGCCGGTGGGAGCGGAAAAGAGCGGAAACACGCTCACCGAGTTCGAGAGCAAAATGAAAACGGCCACCGAGCCGACCATCGGGACATATCTGCCCTTCATGTCATGCGCATTCTCGATAAGCAGATCTCGAATCCCGAACCCGATGGGATTGGTGATCAACATTTCGGCGATTTGCTGTGCGCCGCCGGGGTCGTCCACGGATAGTCTTGGCTTCAGCCAAAGAGTCGCCACAGCGGCAATTACGAACACCACCACCGACATCACCACGTGTTCAGGAATGGGCAGATCAGGGTGCGAAGGTTGAATATGAAGGGCGTGAAGAAGGGCGAGGGCGGCGGGGCCCAAATGCTGATTCACAAAAAGTGTCAACCATTGCACGTGTTCCGTCATCTACCCAACTCTCCGGTCAACGAGACTCAGAACTGGGACTTAGGACCTCAAGCAAACCGGCCAACATCGCCGCCGCCCCCAACGCGCACAACCCCACAACCATACTCAGAACGGGGATTCGGAACTCTGAAAAAATACCATACACGACCACGGCGATCAAGGCGTACCGCGCAAACAGTCCGAAATAGCTACTAACCGGGACCCGTGCCTCCGGGGAGTTGGCCTGCGCGGTGGAAGCCCGGGCGATCGAATCCATGGCGCGCTCCAGCCATCGAAAATTACCCCACGCCAACACAGCTCCGATCAGAAGTCCCGCGCCCGCGCGCAGTGAAAAGAAATAGCTAGCGATGACGGAGGCGGCGCAGCCGAGCACCAGGGTGAAGCGAGCGATTCTTCGCTCGGTCAACTCGCTTTGCGCCGCGCTCGTGCCGGAAACATCCATCAGCCGCTCCGTGTGACACGCCGCAGAACGTCACGCACGCCCGCGTAAAAGCCGACTCCGCCCAGAATCAATGTCAGGAACGGTTTCGTGTGCAGCCACCGGTCCAGCAAATAGCCGAAAAGGCCGCCCACGACGACTGCGGCCACCAGCACGATTGGCAATTCCAAAGCCGTCGCATATTGACTGGATGCACCGGAATCGGGCCGTTTTCGCGGCGTTGGGGAGGAAGGCGTAGTTGGTTCTTCAGTGTCCACTGAAACCTGACGGGAAGAACAGCGAGTAGGTCGCCAGCCGCACGAACGGCTCGGGGTAAACTCCGGCGGCGACGGTCACGAAGCACAACGCGGCAAAGGCAACCTTCTGCCCAATGGTGACGATCGGCAAAGGTGCGTTACCCGGTTCGTACAGATACGCGTGCATCACGATGCGGAAATAATAGTACAGCGCGGGAACGATGTAGAGCGCCCCGAAAAACGCGAGGCGAATGTGCCCGGTGTCGATCAGCGATTGCAGAATGAAATATTTCCCCACAAAACCCGCCAGCGGCGGAATCCCGGCGAGCGACAGCATGAAAATCAGGAGGACCAGCGCGGACAGCGGGCTGCGGCGGTACAAGCCGTTTAGGTCGTCCAATTCGTCGCCAATAATTCCCTGCCGCTGCAGCACAATCAGCACCGCAAACGCGCCGATAGTCATGAATCCGTAAACGAAGAGGTAAAACGCCACTCCCTTCATGCCGGGGATGAACCCCTGCTGGCTCGACGCAGCCGCCACGATTCCGAGAAGGATATAGCCCACGTGCGAAATCGAAGAGTAGGCCAGCATGCGTTTCACATTCGTCTGGGTGATGGCCGCTAGGTTTCCTAGCGTGAGCGACGCGATGGCCACGCCCGCGATAAGCATCACCCAATCGACGCGCACCGGCCAGAACACCGTGAGCAGCAGGCGCAAGAGCAACGCGAAACTCGCGGTCTTGGACGCCACGCTGATGTAGGCCGTAATCGGCGTGGGAGCGCCCTCGTAAACGTCCGGCGCCCATTGATGGAACGGCACGGCAGCCACTTTAAAAAATAGCCCTGCGGCCACCGTGGCGAGCGCCAGGAGCACGAACAAATCCGTGTGACCCCGCGCTTCGACCGCTGCCGCAATCACGTCCAGATTGGTCCTGGGGGGCAGGTGGACCTCATAGCGGCTCTGGTCCAGCATGGCGCCAAGCCCGTAGAGGATTGAGAAGCCGTAGGCCAGGATCGCCGAACTGAACGCGCCCAGCAGCAGGTATTTCACCGCGCCTTCGTTCGAACGTTTGTCGCGCCGCAGGAAGCCCGCCAGCACGTAGAAGCTGATCGCCATGGTTTCGAGGCCCAGGAATTGCACCACCAGGTCGTAGCCCGACGCCATGAACATCATTCCGACCGTGGCGAAAAGCAAAAGGGCGTAATACTCGCCGTGATTTTCGTTCTCGAGTTGCAGGTAGCGGACCGAGAGGATGATGACCAGCGCCGTGGCGATGAGGAAAATGGAACCGAAAAACAGAAAAAATGGATCGACAAGAAGAGAGTTGCTGAAGCCGATGGCCCCGCGATCGGCGGCCACTCGCAACTGCCACAGGCAAATTCCGCTGAACATCACGCCGAGCATGGCCATCAGCGCGTTGAAATATTTGTCGCGAGCCTCGAGCAGGTAGTCGGTGAGCAGGATGCCCATGGCGAACAGGACGAGCATCATCTCCGGCAGGAGCAAACCGCCGCCATTCTGCTGCATGAATGTCTGGAACGGCTCGAGGATGCGGTGAAGTAGCTGAAGAAGATAACTCATCGGCTCGTTTACTTCTTCTCCGTTTCAGGAGCGGGCGATGTCCCGGTAACGGACGGCATGCTCATGGTTGGCATGGCCGGCGTTCCGCCCACAATTGCCGCGGGGGCCAGCGCGGGACTAACCGCAGCTGTGGCTGCGCGTTGCGGGTTGTAATATCCCGGATTGATCTGCTCGACGATCAGCTGCACGGGGCGGTCGAGTACGCGAAACAGCGGCTTCGGATAAATTCCAATCCAGAAGCACAGAATAATCAATGGAACTAGCGTGGCGTATTCGCGCGCGTTCAAGTCCGGCAGATGCTCGTTCACGGGATTGGTGACTGGGCCGAACATTACGCGCTGGTAGAGCCACAGCAAGTATGCGGCGCCCAGTACGATGCCGATCACGGCCCAGGCCACATACTTGATGTTCACTTCGTAGGTGCCGCGCAAGATCACGAACTCACCGATAAATCCGTTGAGCAAAGGCAGGCCCAGCGAGCTGAGCGTGGCGATCATATAGATGGCTGCAAAATTCGGCATGGGAGTGGAAAGGCCGCCGAATTCCGAAATCAAGCGCGTATGGCGCCTCTCGTAAAGCACGCCGATCAGCAAGAACAACGCGCCAGTGGAAAGGCCGTGGTTGATCTGCTGGATCACGCTGCCGGAAAGGCCGTTCGGCGTGAGCGCGAAAATCCCCAGCGTGCAGAAGGCCAAGTGGCTTACCGAGCTGTACGCGATCAGCTTCTTCATGTCCTTCTGCATCATGCAAACGAGCGCGCCGTAAATGATGCCGATGATCGAAACGACCAGCATGATGGTAATAATTTTGTGGCGCGCCGCGGCGTCCTGCGGGAGGAGCGGCAGCGAGAAGCGGATGAATCCGTACGTCCCCATTTTCAGCAAAACGCCGGCCAGGATGACGGAGCCGGCCGTGGGCGCTTCGGTGTGCGCATCCGGCAGCCAAGTGTGGAACGGGAACATCGGCACCTTGATGGCGAACGCGAAGAAGAACGCCCAGAACAGCAGCACTTGCGAGCGCGTATCGAATTGCGCGGCGGAGGCGAGGAGCGTAGGCATATCGAATGTGCCGCCGCCCGCCTTGAAATACAGCGCCAGAATGCCCAGCAGCATGATTACCGAGCCGACCAGCGTGTACAGGAAAAATTTAATCGCGGCGTACAAGCGCCGGTCGCTGCCCCACACACCGATCAGGAAATACATGGGGACCAGCATCACTTCCCAGAACATGTAGAAAAGGAAAAAATCCAGGGCCATGAAAACGCCCAGCATGCCGACCTGAAGGAGCAAGAAGAGAATGTAGTATTCCTTGGTGCGAATTTTGATTGCACTCCACGAAGAAAGAATCGAGATGGCGCCGAGCAGCGTCGTGAGAATCACTAGGAGCAGGCTGATGCCGTCGATGCCCAGCGAATAGTGCGCGCCGATGGAAGGGATCCAGTCGTACGTTTCAGGAAATTGGTAGCGCGGGGCGCCCGGGTCCAGGCTGAACCGCCAGATCAGCGGCAGCGAAACGATCAGCCCGAGCAAACCGAAAATATTGCCGATGACGCGGTGCGCCGTGGCGTTGTCGCGCGGCACGAACAGCAGCACCAGCGCCCCCACCAGCGGCGTGAACAGCACCACCGTGAGGATATGAGTGTTATAAAATTCCATCTCCCCGCCTCGCCTTCTTCTAAATCAATTCGTGCAACCGCTTGGATCGGAGCGTTCCGATCAAAACCGTGTAGCGCCAACCTTTAGGTTGGCATCTTTGGGACGCCCGAACGCCGGAACGCGTGCCCGCCTAAAGGCGGGCGCTACAGCCGGAACCCCGAGGTCCACAAGTAATAGCCCAAGAAAATCAGCAAGCCGAATAGCATGAACAGCGCGTAGCGGGCCACGCGCCCGGTCTGCAGCATCCGCACGGGCCAACTGAAAAGCCACACGATCCGCGCGGCCAGATTCACGAGTCCGTCCACAATCCAAGAATCCCACAAACCGGAGATCGTCGAGGTAACGCGCGTTACCCAGCCCGATCCGTCCACCCCCAGACCGTTGATGAAATTCACGTCGAACGCGCCCAACGTGAGCGCCAGATCTTTCACGCGATTCACGAACATCGCATCGTAAAGCTGGTCCACGTAATACTTGTTGTAAAGCAGCTTGTAAAGGAACGGGCTCGCCGCCGCGATTTTTTCCGGGACTTCCGGCCGCTGGATGTACCAGCGGTACGCCAGCCAGATGCCGCCGCAGGCGATGAGGACGGAGAGCAGCATCAGCAAATATTCCATTGAGGCACCGGAGGCCGCGGCTGCCTCGCCGCCCTCTTCCGCATGCTTGGCCATCACGGGTTCGAGAAATTTGGAGAAGCGGTCGCTGCCGCCGAGTGACTCGGGCCAGCCGACCCAGCCGCCGATCGTGGCCAGGACAGCGAGGATCATCAGCGGAACCGTCATCGAGCCGGGCGATTCGTGGATGTGATGCTCCACTTCGTGATCGACGCGCGAGTGGCCGAAGAACGTCATGTTCACGAGGCGGAACATATAAAACGCCGTCATCCCCGCCGTGACGAAGCCGATCAGCCAAAGAAATTTGTTGTACTCGAACGTGTGGCCGAGGATCGCGTCCTTGCTGAAGAACCCGGCAAGCGGCGGAATGCCGGCAATCGCGATGGACGCTACAAGAAATGTCTTGGCTGTAGTGGGAATTTTCGTCCACAGGCCGCCCATCTTGCGCATGTCCTGTTCGCCGGAGAGCGCGTGGATCACGCTGCCCGATCCGAGGAAGAGCAAGGCTTTGAAGAACGCGTGGGTCATCAAGTGGAAGACGCCGGCGGTGAATGCACCGACGCCACAGGCGAGGAACATGTAGCCCAGTTGCGACACGGTCGAGTAGGCCAGCACGCGCTTGATGTCGTTTTGCACCAGGCCCATGGTCGCCGCAAAAATGGAAGTGACGGCGCCAACCACAGCCACCACAGCAAGCGCCTTCGGCGCCATTGAGAAAACGGCGTTGGTGCGTGCGATCATGTACACGCCGGCTGTTACCATCGTCGCGGCGTGGATCAATGCGCTGACCGGCGTCGGCCCTTCCATCGCGTCCGGCAGCCAGACGTACAATGGAAGCTGCGCCGACTTCCCTGTCGCGCCCACGAAGAGCAACAGCGCAATCGCCGTCAACGTGGCATCGCCCACCGCGAAATGTCCCGCGGCAATCGCCGGACCGATTTCCGTGAACTGAATCGTGCCCAGCGCACCCAGCATGAGAAACAATCCGAGCAGGAAGCCCGCGTCACCGATGCGGTTGACGATGAACGCCTTCTTCCCCGCGTCTGAGGCCGATTTCCGCAGGAAATAGAACCCGATTAGCAGGTAGCTGCAGAGGCCGACACCTTCCCACCCGACGAATAAGAGGAGCAAATTATTCGCCGTGATGAGGGTTAGCATCGAGAACATGAACAAATTGAGGTAGCCGAAGAAGCGATAGTAACCGCCCTCGTGTGCCATGTATCCAGTGGAATACACGTGGATGAGGAATCCGACGCCGGTAACGACAAACAGCATCACGCACGTGAGCGGATCGATCAACACGCCCCAAGGTACGTTGAAGCGCATGAAGGCGCCCGCGTTCGTGTGCATCGCGCCGGCGGGCACCCAGTCAAACATGTTGTAACTGACCAATCGTTCCGCAACCGGCCGCGAAACAAGCTGCCAGATCGCCCCGAAGGCATAGACCATCGCCAGAAACACGCTGCCGACGCAAACGACATTCACTCCCGCATTCGGGAGTTTGCGGCCAAAGAAAAACATCAGCGCCGCGCCCGCGAGCGGAAACAGCGGGATCAGCCAAATATGCGCCAGAAAATATTCCGTCGGCATCATGAATTAGCGCTCGCCTGCGCCTTTCTAAGTTCGGATCGCTCTTTGTTCCCAAGTGCTGTAGCCCGCCTCTTCAGAGGCGGGGGTTTTTGGTACGCGTTACGAAAATCCCCGCCTCTGAAGAGGCGGGCTACAGCGGCACGGGCCACGGCCCCTCTACCATTTGAGCAAATCCATCTCATCGCCCAGCAGTGTCTCCCGATTGCGAAAGAACGCGATGATGATGCCCAGCCCCACGGCGGCCTCCGCGGCCGCGTCGGTAATGATAAAGATGGCGAAAACGTGCCCTTCCGCCGAGCCGACCAGGCGCGAGAACGCCACCAGATTGATGTTCACAGCGTTCAACATCAATTCGATGGACATCAAAATGATGATCACGTTGCGGCGCGTCACCACCCCGATCGCGCCGATCGTGAACAGCACCATTCCGAGGAACAAATACTGGCCAATCGGAATCATCGCTGTACCCGCCCCTTCATATTCTCTTCTTGGCCATCACCACCGCGCCGATCATGGCCACCAGCAGCAGGATCGACGCGATTTCAAACGGCAGCATGTATTCGCCGAACAGAACTTTTCCGACGAGCTGCGTGCTCGGTTCAAGCGCGCTCGCCGGCGCCGCTGCGCCAAACGTTACTTGCGACCGGCCAATAGCGATCGCGATCGTGAGTTCCGCCCCCACCACAATCGCCAGCAGCAATCCCAGCCACCACTGCCGGTTGAACTGGATCTGGTGCAGGGAAACGTCCATGTTGATCAGCATGATCACGAACACGAACAGCACCATGATGCCGCCCGCATACAGAATCACCTGCACGATGAATAAAAACTCCGCGTGCAACTGCAAAAAAATCCCCGCCGTCGCCAGCAGCGCCGTGATCAGGAAAATCGCGCTCTGCACCACGTTGCGCCGCGTCACCACCAGGATCGCGGAAACAACCGCCAGCGCCGCAAAAAAATAAAATACGATCTGATCGAGCATTTTTTCCGTGTAGCACAGCCACTCTTGGCTGTGCGCCTTTGTTGACTCCAGCAAATACTTCACAGCCAGCCTTGGCTGTCCATCCCCGGACCCATCGGCGAAAACCGCACAGCCAAGAGTGGCTGTGCTACAAAAAGCTACGCCTCGCCCACGAACACGTGCTCTTTATCTTTCTTCTCGCCCGCCCAGCCCAGATATCCCGCCGCTGCAAGGGTCAGGAGCGTCGTTAGCCCAAACGCCTGCAGGTGGCCCCAACCCCAATGCCGGTGCAGCACCAGGGCCAGGCCGATTCCCATCACGTTGACGATCGATAGCGGAATCAAAAATTGCCAGCCCAGGCGCATGAGCTGATCGAACCGGTAGCGCGGAAACGTGAACCGCAGCCACATGAACAGATAAATGTACAGTCCTGCTTTCAACAGGAACCAGAACGCGCCGTGCAATCCCGGCTTCAAACCGGGAAGCATCGTGCCGACTGCGGGGATCAGCGGCACCGCAAGAATAATCGCTGCTAAAATTATGAGCAGGCCTACGGCGATCATAAAAAGGCTCTGGACTTTCACCGGCTGCTTCGGCGCGCGATAAAAGCAATATGCGCCGATAACAAGCATCAGCAGCGACGGGAAGAAGTCCAGAAAATTGAATGCCGGAGTGCCCGCAAACGGCCGCAGCCATCCGCCCAGAAACAGCGTCGTGGCGATCGACGCCACGACCACCATATTCGTGTATTCCGCCAGAAAATAAAGCGCCCAGCGGAAACCGCTATATTCCGTCATGTATCCGGCGACCAGTTCCGATTCCGCTTCCGGCAAATCGAACGGCGCACGATTGGTTTCCGCGATGGACGCGACAATATAAATAAAAAATCCCACCGGGGCGGCAAACGCGAACCACACGCCGTAATCGTTCTGCGCTTCAATAATTTCCCGCGTGGAAAGCGTTCCGGCGAGCAGCAAACCGCCCACAATCGCCATTCCCGCCGCGGTTTCGTAACTCACCAGTTGCGCCGCGCTGCGCAGCGCGCCGAGCAGCGAATAGTGGCTGTTCGACGACCATCCGCCCAGCACAATCCCAAAAATTCCGAGCGCGCTGATTCCCACGATAAAAAGCAGGCCGATATTCAGTTCCGCAATCTGAAACCACGGTCCGATGGCCAGCGCCGACATGGCCAGCATCGCCGCAGTCACCGAAATCAGCGGCGCGAACCAGAAAATCAGCTTGTCCGCATCATCCGGGATGATGTCTTCCTTGATCAAAAGCTTCACCGCATCGGCGATCGGTTGCAGCAATCCGTGCGGACCGACGCGCATCGGCCCCAGCCGCGCCTGCATGTCCGCCATGACTTTGCGTTCCATCAAGACGATGTATCCGGCGACGAGTGGCAGAACGGCCACAATGATCACGGCGCAAACCAGCGGCACCCAAATGGAAATCACGAAATGGAGGACGTTCATCAGCATGGCGCTACCGGTCGACTTCTCCGAGTACGATATCGAGCGTGCCAATGATGGCCACGACGTCCGCCACCAGGTGCCCGCGAATCATTTTGTCAAACGCCTCGAGATTAATCAGGGAAGGCGGGCGAATCCTCACGCGATACGGCTGCGTCGTGCCGTCGCTGATGATGTAATAGCCAAGCTCGCCCTTGGGCGCTTCAATGGCATGGTAAACCTCGCCCGGCGGCGGCTTCAGCACTTTTCCGACCTTGCCCATGATCGGTCCGGCGGGAATATTTTCGATGGCCTGTAGGCAGATGAGCCTAGACTGGCGCATTTCTTCCATGCGCACGATGTACCGGTCGTAAGTATCGCCGTTCTTGCCGGTGGGAATTTCAAATTTGTACTGGTCGTAGGCGGCGTACGGCATGGCCTTGCGGATGTCCCACTTCACGCCGCTGGCGCGCAGCACCGGGCCGGAAGCGCCGTAGTCGATCGCTTCTTTCGCGGTGAGAATACCGATGCCCTTGGTACGCCCGACCCAGATGCGGTTTTCCGTCAGCAACGATTCGTATTCGTCCACGCGCTTGTCAAAGGGAGTGCAGAATCGCTCGACGTCTTTTTCGAGTTCGTCGTACGCCTCGTATTGCAAGCCGCCGATGCGAAACGCGTGCGTGGTCAGCCGCGCCCCGCAAAATTTCTCAAAAATTTTCAGAATCTCTTCGCGTTCGCGCAGACAGTAGAACAGCGGCGTTAGCGCGCCAATATCGAGCGCATGCGTCCCCAGCCAGAAGAGGTGGCTGGCGATGCGCTGCAGCTCGGTGAGAATCGTTCGAATGACGCGCGCCCGCGGCGGCGCTTCCGCCCCCAGCAACTTTTCGACGGCCTCGCAATAGCCCAGCCCGTTCGAAACCGCCGCGACGTAATCCATGCGGTCCACGTACGGAGCGAATTGCGTGTAGGTGCGATGCTCGGCGATTTTCTCGACGCCGCGGTGCAGGTAGCCGATCACGCACTCCGAGCCAATGACTTTTTCCCCGTCCAGGCGCAGCTTCACGCGCAGCACGCCGTGCGTCGACGGATGTTGCGGCCCCATGTTGAGGATAATTTCGTCCGCCCCGAGCACGGTCTGATCGGCGTGCGTGGCAAACGGGATGCGTTCGTCGGGCATTCGCTATTGTCCGCTCTCGATGCCCAGGTTTTCGCGCACCCAGGCGGTGTCCTGCGTCAGGATGTCGTAATCTTTGCGCAACGGAAAACCCTGCCATTCGTCCGGAAGCAGAATCCGCTTCAGGTCGGGATGGCCTTCAAAAACGACGCCGAACATGTCGTACACTTCGCGCTCCATCCAGTTCGTGGTGGACCAGATTCCCTGCACACTGGGCACGCGCTCGTCAGCCGCGGCGTGCACTTTCAAGCGCAGGCGCTCATTCTTTTCGAATGAATACATGTTGAGCACGACGTCGAATCGCTTCTCGCGCTTCGGCCAGTCGACGGCTGTGAGATCGCTCAACCAGTCAAATTTCTCGTCATCGCGGCTGTAGATTGCAATTTCGGCCAGCAATTCGCGCGCGACCACCAGAATGGCCTGTTTGCGATCCGTCCAGGCTTCCAGGATGGCAGGCCCAAATTTCTCTTTGTAGCGCTTCACGAGGTCATTATCGAGCGCCACAGGGCCTTCCTTGGGCGCAGCGGGCGGAGCAGGGGGCCGTGGCGGTGCCGGAGGCTTTGCCGCGGCAGCGCCAGCAGAAGCGCCGGGCGCAGCCGGAGGCTTTCCGGCAGCGGCAGCAGGGGGAACGGCAGGAGCACCAGGCGCGGCCGGGGGAGCGGGCGGCTTAGATGCAGCTTCTCCCCCTGCGGCTGGCGTTTTCGCCGCAGACGGGTCAGTCGGTGAGTTCGCGGACGGCTGCTTCTCTTCCGGGTCGTTTGCCATGAATTAGGACTAGAGCGGCTGCACCAAAACCGAGCAGCCAATATTAAGTTGTAGCTTTTAGCACACGGCGGAAAACAGAGTCAACCTGTTCCGCCAGAATCCGTAGCCTTCTTGATCCGATTGTAGCGCCCGCCTTCAGGCGGGCAACGGTTTGATTCCGGAGTGCCCGCCTGAAGGCGGGCGCTACAGGAACCAAAAAAAATCCCGGTCACTTTCCGTGGCCGGGACTCCCTTTATCAAAAACGAAAGGCGCGCCTTATACCCATTCGAGGGCACCTTTTCGGTACAGCCAGACGTAACCGATAATCAGGATGCCCAGAAAAACGAACATGCTCGCCAAGGCATAGATTTCCGGCAGGCGGAAGCCCTCGTCCCGAGTCGAAAACAACACAGCCCAGGGAAACAGAAACGTCGTTTCCACATCGAAGATCACAAACAAAATCGCCACAATGTAAAACCGAACCGAATACCGGCCGCGCGTATCGCCTTCCGCTTCCACGCCGCACTCGTACGGCTTCAGCTTCGCCCCAACCGCCGCAGGAGTCGGCCGAATGAACTTGAAAAGCACGAGCGACAGCGCGGGAAACGCTGCCGCCAGCACAGCAAAAATGATGATCGGAATGTATTGGACCGGCATACGAATCTATTTGCGGGCTCCAAGCAAATCCAGCAACCGTATCGGCGAAAATCCTAACACATTCGTCAAGCGGCAGCCACTTTTCGCTCCCCGAGATCGTGCAGGAATCGAAAATGACACGAGAAGGTTAACTCCGTATGGAATTAGGCAAATGGCCCGTAAATGGTCCTTTGCGGGCGAAGGCGCCAGCTACAATGGAGAAAAGCTGTTCCATTGTGAAACAGGACTGTCGGCCTGAGGGAGGTATTGTAATGCGTGTCGCGATTTTCTTACTGGGGGCGTTCCTTCTCTTCGCTGCTTCGGCAGGGGCGCAAGGGCCAGTTGGCGTCGGTGCGGTTTCCGGGTACAGCGGCCCGGGTGAAAATGAATTTGAGCCATGGCAGCTCGCTATCGGCTATCAATACAACCGCGACAATATGACCGGCGCGCCGTTCAATACGGACGGCGTAAATATCAGCCTGGCCCGCTACTTTCGACGGTGGATTGGCGCGGAAGTGCAGCTGGGAACCGGCTTTTTGGGGAACACGGGAGCGACCACAAACCCGCCAGATTTGAGCGCCAAATCGCTCTTCGTAGGAATAGGACCGCGGCTGGCCTATCATAACCGCAGCCGGTATGTACCTTGGGCCCACGTGGTGGTCGGTCTGGAGCGTTACCGGTTCGGCCAGACCGCCGGTGTGCTAGGGAGCAACAGCGCCCTTGCTGGCCCGATAGGAGGCGGGGTAGACGTGTACTTGAAACCCCATATTACGTTGCGAGAAGAAGCGGATGCCATGTACTCGCGATTCTTCTCGGCCAATCAGAGGTCTTTTCAGGTGGTTAGCGGTTTAGTGTTCGATTTTTAGTTCTCGCGTTCCTTCTTTGCAGGCTGCGGAAAAAGCCCCCACTCCATTTTGTCATTCCGAGCGAAGCGAGGAATCTCTCCGGGGTTTCATCCTGGAAAAGAAAGAGGGATTCCTCGCTTCGCTCGGAATGACAAAAAGAGTCGGGCTATTTTTTCCGCAGACCGTGAAAACTACGCGCTGGACGCGCGCTCGCCGACCAGCTTGGCGGTCATGGTGATTTCGGCCTTGAGCAGGCGCGAAATGGGGCATCCGGCCTTGGCGTTCGCTGCCGCCTTATCAAATGCCGCGGCATCCGCGCCGGGAATTTTCGCGGTCACATCGAGATGAACCTTCGTGATCGTAAAACCCGCGTCCAATTTTTCCATCGTTACCGCGGCCGTGGTTTCGAGGGATTCGGGCGTGATTCCCGCCGCGCCTAGCTGCCCGGAAAGTGCCATGGTGAAACAGCCTGCGTGCGCTGCGGCGATCAACTCCTCGGGGTTCGTGCCGACGCCATTTTCAAAGCGTGTAGAAAAAGAGTACTGAGCGTTCGAGAGCACCTTGCTCTCGGTGGATATAGTTCCCTTGCCTTCCTTAAGCGATCCGTTCCAGAATGCTGAAGCTTTGCGTACCATGTTTCGTTTCCTCCTGTGCAATTGGATGTCATAACTTCGAAACCAGCTACACCGTTTGTAGCACAGCCACTCCTGGCTGCGCGGGTTTTGCGATCGTCGTTCAACCCTCCACCCCGCGCGCGCCATTCCGAAAAGCGCACAGCCAAGAGTGGCTGTGCTACTCGAATCTCAGGATTCGATGATCAATTCCTTGGCGCGCTGCGTGGCTTTCATCACGGCCTTGATCAAAGTGACGCGCAGTTTCCCGTCCTCGAGTTCGAGGATGCCGTCCATGGTCGAGCCGGCGGGCGTGGTCACGGCGTCTTTCAGTAGCGCGGGATGATCGCCGGTATCGAGCACCATGCGCGCTGCGCCCATCATGGTCTGCGCCGCGAGCAGCGTCGAGACGTCGCGAGGCAGTCCGACTTTCACGCCGCCTTCGGCCAGCGATTCGAGAATGATGTAAATAAACGCGGTGCCGCTCGCGGAAAGTCCGGTCACGGCATCAATCTGTTTTTCTTCCACATCCACGACGCGCCCCACGGCTTCAAACATCGCTCGCGCGATCTCCAGATGCTCCTCGCCCGCGTGGCTCCCCTTTGCCAGCCCCGTCATCCCGCAGCCAATCGCGCAGGGCGTATTCGGCATGGCGCGAATCACGGGGATGTCCATCCCCAATTGTTTTTCCATGAGCTGCGTGGAAACCGACGCCACAACCGAGACGATCAGCTTCCCCGGCTTCATCTCCGGCTTGAGCTCCTCAAGAATTTCCTTCACCACCTGCGGCTTTACCGCAAGCAGAATAATATCCGCCTCGCGCACCGCCGCGCGATTGTCGGTCGAAGCTTCGATGCCCAATTGCTTCGCGAGGGACTGCGCCTTCTCCGCGTGGCGCACCGTGGCGTGCACGTTTTTCGGCTGCACCAGCTTCTGCTGGAGGAACGCGCGCAGCAATATTCCGCCGATTTTTCCCGCGCCCAGCACCGCCAGCCGTTTCTTGGCAAGCTTGCTCGAAATTGTCGTTTTCATCGTGCCAGCATTGTTGACGAGGCAGAGGCGTCCGTCAACATTGTTCGTTCATCCATAGTCTGACGCACCTGATTCCGGGGTAGTTCTCGTGGCGCCGGCGCCACCAAACCTAGGCGAGAACTCCAATGGATTCGACAGGGGTGGTTACCGTCCGCTGGCCATTCGCGTAGAGCTCCATGCGGAAGCCAGCGTAAATCCCGCGCAATTTGCAAAAGCTGCCGCCGAGGGTCGCTCCGGCAAGGCGAGCCGGAGTCAACTCCGGAAAAAATTGCCCGCCGCGCACCAGGATTTCGCCGCTCGATCCATCGATGATCACAATCTCGTAGAGGCTGTTCCGCGTGCGGATCACCAGCTTCTCCATATCCTCCAGGCGGTCCACCTGCACGCCATTCGACCACGGGTCCTCTGACCATGTGTCGAGCAGCGCCGCTGCCGGGATGGATTCTTTGTCTGGCATCGTTCTCTCTCCGGCTTTCCCCTATCGTTTAGATGCTTCAGCAGGTGTTCCCGTTCACTTCAAACTCAAAAAATCGAGCGAGATCCAATCCCCTCGCAAAGATCAGAGCACCAGTCCACACGCGATATCAACTCTTTCACCTCGGATCTTAGCGTGAATTCGACGGAAATTTGCGGCTGATCTCGTCGAAGAAATTCAGGACGAAGCTGACCTGGTTCAACGCCGCGCTTGGCCCTGTATTCGGGGCCTTCAACACGACGAAGCGCTTGCCGTCGGGATACACGTCAAAATTCGAGATGCCCGCGCCGACATTGGTGAACTGGCCGAGCGACCACGGTTGTGGATTCTCGGCGTGGAGGGAGTCGCCGGTGGCGGTGTAGGCTGCAACCATGATCTTGCTGTCCGGGGTGCGATAATAAAGCTCCTTGCCGCTGCGTGACCACCTCGGCATATTGCCGCCATGCACGGAAATCTGCCACTTGCCACCGGTGCTCGGGAACGGCCGGACGTAGATTTCAAAATCGCCGGATTCGTTGGACGAATAAGCGATCCAGCGGCCATCCGGCGAGATGGCTGATTGATAGTAGTACGCACCATGCAAAAGCGCTTTCGGTTCTCCGGGCTTCCAGCCGGATTTCTCGCTGCCTTCCATGGAAAGAGTCATCACATCCGACCCGCCGTGATTAATTTCGGTGAATGTCAGCGTCTTGCCGTCGGGACTCCAGGAATCCGGAATTTGCCGCGTGCTATTTTGAGCAAGTCGCTGTGGGGACCCGGCGCCATCGGCGCGGATCCACCAGATGTTCATCGGTCCGCTTTTCTCCTGAGAGGAATAGACGATTCTTTGGCCGTCCGGAGTCCAAAGCGGAAACTTGTTCGAGTCGCCGCCAAAGGTCAGGCGCGTGAGGATATTGCGCTCCCATTCGTATACCCAAATGTCATCCTTTTTGCCGTCATAAATATCCAGGGCCAGACGCTTCCCATCGGGGGAGAACGCCGGACTAAAGTAAGCGCCTGGAGCCTCCCGGATGGGCGTGAATTTCCCATCACGATCCATCCAGTCGAGGGAAACCGTTTGAATTCCCCCGTGGCCCGCTATGTACGCGAGCTCACCGTTGTCCGAGAAAGACAACTGCGCCCCGGCACTGCCGGCTCCGGTGGCAACGTCCTCAAGAAGGGGCCCGGTCTGCCCGGTCGTTTCCAGACGCTTCAGGTCGAACGGTACTGCAAATAAGGTGCCATCGTGCACATAGACCAAATGCCCGGTGGGGAGATAGCGGGCAAAAAAACCGCCGCGCACAATTGTCTTTCGCTGTCCCGAGGCGATCGTGTAAACGACGATGTCCGCGTTGTCGTATTCGAACGTGGTGTTGCTGGACGTGTAGAGCACGGCTTTCGCCCCGGGCAGCACATACGGCCAGTGGTGCGTCACTTCGCCTGACTGCAAATCGAGCTTGGTCAGAGTTTCGGCCGCTCCTCCCACCGAGGAGACTTTGGACAAGCCACCCAAGATGTCCGGTGTGAAAACGATGGTGCCATCCTCGCCCCAGCTTGCGCCTCGGCCATTGGGAGCATCGCAAAGCGTGATCGCTGCTCCACCCTGTGCCGAAATTTTCTTCAGCTTGCCGTCGGCAAAGAAGCCGATCCACTGGCCGTCAGGAGAAAAGAATTGATAAGAGGCGCCGTCCGTACCGGGAAGCGCCACGCTTTGTGCCTGGTCAAGCGAGCGCACATAAATGCGCCGTTTCTGGTCGGCGTCGGTGCCCAAGAAAGCCAGTCGCGTGCCGTCGGGTGAGAGGACAGCGGCCGGGCCGAGACTTGTGTACAGGGTTGCGTCCGCGCCAATTTCCGCGCTCAGATGCATCGTTTGCAACGGCTGCGGCGGAGGCGTCTCGCGGAAATGGAGGAAGGAAACCGCAACCAGTGAAAGGAGAAGCAGGACACATGCCGCAGCCCAAATCACAGGAAGCTGGCGCTGGGATGTGACCGGGGCGGATGGCTCTGAAACGGAAGCGCCGGAGAGAGCATCCTCGATCTCGATGCGTACATCGGTGGCGTCTTGAAAACGCTGGCGGCGGTCCTTGCGCAGGCAGCGCCGCAGCAGCAAGCGGATGCTTTGCGGAGTGTTTTCCGGCAGCAGGGTCCAGTCCGGCTCGGCTCTCACCACCGCGGCTAGAATTTCCGTGATGTCCTCGCCATCGAATGCCTTGCGCGCGGTAAGCAGTTCGTACAGCACGCATCCGAAAGCCCAGATGTCGGTGGCCTTGGTGACGTTCTTTCCCTTGGCCTGCTCGGGGCTCATGTACGCCGCCGTGCCGAGAATCACTCCCTGCATGGTGGCGGCGCGGCTCAGCGTCGGCGAATTGCTGATGTCCTCGCTCGCCCCGTCGCTCTCGAAGGCCTTGGCCAATCCGAAGTCCAGCACTTTCACCTTGCCTTCCGGAGTGACCTTCACGTTGGCGGGTTTCAGGTCGCGGTGAATGATGTTTTTCTCGTGCGCGGCTTCCAGCGCCTCGGCAATTTGAACGGCGATCTTCAGCGCGTCGCCGATGGGAAGAGGGCCGGCCTTGACTAGCTCGGCGAGCGTGTCGCCGGGGATAAGCTCCATGACCAGGCACGTCGCGCCGCCGGACTGCTCCAGGCCATGGATCGTGGCGATGTTCGGATGATTTAGCGCGGCGAGCATGCGCGCTTCACGCTGAAAGCGGGACAAGCGTTCCGGATCGTTCACAAAATTTGCGGGAAGGACTTTGATGGCCACGTCGCGACCGAGTTTGGAATCGCGCGCGCGGTAAACTTCTCCCATTCCTCCCGCGCCAATTGGAGAGAGAATTTCGTAAGGCCCTAGTCGTGTGCCTTGCGGGATCGCCATCGGCTCCTGCCAACTTCCCCACGCGAGCTCCATCTGAAAGCGAAAGCCGCGTCTTGAATCCAGCGAGTATATCGCAGCAGGCAATTCCAGAAAGACGCTTTTTGTGCGGGAGTAAATTGCGCTCGTGATTCAGGGAACTAAACAGTTGGCTAAACACTTGCCTAAACAGCCTGCGGGACAGCGCGCGGGACAACCTGCGGAAAGACTCCCCGCTTTTGTCATTCCGAGCGAAGCGAGGAATCTCTCTTTTTTTGCCAGTCGAAACTCGGAGAGATTCCTCGCTTCGCTCGGAATGACGAAATAATGGATTGGATCTTGAAGGATTGGGTCTTCGAGATTCTGAACCTAGTCGTGGCGCGCGCCGCCGAGGACTTGCAGGGCGTGCGGCAATAAATCGGCGACGGCGTTGAGCGATTCGAGAGCGCCGCGCGGGCTGCCGGGGAGATTGACGATGATCGCGCGGCCGCGAACGCCGGCCACCGCTCGGGAGAGAACGGCGCGCGGAGTTTTTTTGCGGCCTTCGCCGCGCATCAGTTCGGCAAGGCCGGGCAAGAGTTTCTGGCAAGCTTCCATCGTGGCTTCGGGGGTGGAATCGCGCGGGCCGATTCCGGTACCCCCGGTCGTTAGGATCAGGTCTGCTGCGCCGCTGTCTGCCAGAAATACCAGGCGGTCCCGGATGGCTGCCGGCTCATCGGGAAGCACTACTTCTAAGACAACTTCCCAGCCGAGTTGCGCGCATCGCTCGTGCAGGCCGGGGCCCGAGGCGTCCTTGTGGGTGCCCTGCGATACTGAATCGCTGATGGTGAGGATGGCTACGCGCATGGCTGATTCAAAGTAGCACAGACTTCAGTCTATGGGGTTCCACTTGATCTTGGCTGGCGCGAGCGGGCTGGGAGCGCTGACGAAAACCCACAGACTGAAGTCTGTGTTACTTGGATCAGCTTTCCACGCTTTGATTGGCTTCGTCCATCAGGCGCATGGCTTCCATGAGCAAGCCGGTGGTGGAAAGCGTGACGGTCTCGCGGTCGGAAATGGCGCCGAATTCGATTTCAAATTCGCCGTCGAGCCAACCGATCACCTGGTAGGCGACTGTGTCGCCTTCCGTGCCGCCGAGGTGCCCGTGCTTGCATTGGCCGGCGTTGAAGTACAGTTCGGCCTCTTCCCCGTTGCGGCGCAGCGTCAGCCGGCAGGTTTTTTGGCCCATCTCGAGCGACTGCATCAGTTCGGTGACACTCATTTCCTCGAGGCGGCCTTGGATCACTCCGGGGCGCGTCGCGTGCTTCTGCAATTTTTCCAGATGCAAGCGGTCCACGATTCTTTTCACCTGGCGGACCAGATCGGCCACGAAAAAAGGCTTGGAGATAAAGTCCTCGACGCCGTCTCCCACCGCCGGGCGCAATTTTTCCTCGATATCGCCGCTGCTAGCTACAAAGATGAACGGGATATTTCGCGTGTTCTCGCGGCCGCGCAATTTCTCGAAGAGCTGTCGGCCGTCCAGGCCGGGCATGCGGAAGTCGGAGATGATCAAGTCGGGAGGATTGTCGACGGATTTCAGAAGGGCGTCGGCGCCGTCGCTCGAGGAAATCACGGCGCAGTGCGGTTCCATCCCGCGGCACATGAGGTTGCGGATCACGGGATTGTCATCGACAATCAGCACCTGCACGTTTTGTGACGGGTCTTTCATCGGGCATCAGGCATCGGGAACCGCTGCTACTTCGGGCGCTGGTAGTGGCCGCTTTTGCCGCCGATTTTTTCGACGAGAACGATGTCGGTGATTTCCATGCCCTTGTCCAGGGCCTTGCACATATCGTAGACCGTGAGCGCGGCCGCCGATACAGCCACCAGCGCTTCCATCTCCACACCGGTGCGGGCCGTCGCGGAGACGCGCGAAGCGATCTTCACGCCATTCTTGCATAGCCGCGCAGTCACATCAATGTGCGTCAGGGGCAACGGATGACAAAGAGGTATCCATTCCGAAGTGCGCTTGGC